>Ga0209276_100057_pt1 | contig 265900 bp, 251 predicted proteins | sample DewCreD2012metaG_3_FD_185473 | JGI IMG/M metagenome (GOLD analysis project Ga0209276, IMG submission 185473) | Hot spring sediment bacterial and archeal communities from British Columbia, Canada, to study Microbial Dark Matter (Phase II) - Dewar... ...
GGGGCACCTCCTGGTGTTTGTTCTCTACCCGGAAGGATGCCCCTCGATGTTTTTTAAGTCAAGCTTGCGGCCGGCCCACCCGGCCTATAGGCCGGGTGGCTGTCTCAAATCTTTCTGAACCTGCACAATGTCACGAACCGGTCCTGATAGCAGGGTTTATCCACAAGGATATGCACAACACCGATCGGCTCTGGGGGTCAGCCCCGCGGGGCCTGTCGGAGGCGGACCAGGCCGGCGGATGGTCCTTCGCCCTCGACGTAGTACTCAACGCCGAGTTCGGCGGCCAGCTCTCGAACCCGGTCGGGCAGGACCCGGCCGACCACCACCGGGTGCGCCTCAAGGCCGGCAGCCCTGAGGGTTTCGGCCCGGTGCCTGGCCCGGGCAACGTCGCCCGAATCGATGACCAGTGAGGCTTCGACGACGATGACAGTATCGGGAAGGTTCTTCGGCCACCAGAGCAGGTCCGCCAGGTTCGGGTTGGCCTCGTCGTCCGGGACAATCCCGGCGCGGGCGAGGGCCTCATTGACCCGGTCCGGAACTTCCGGCCGGATTTCGGGACGGCCGCCCCAGCCCGGTCCGAGCAGGACATAGGCCTTCAGGGCAATCTGCCGCTCGTAGCGTTCGCCTTCCCGCCGACCGATTTCACCATCCAGGCGCTTTTCGGTCCGGACCTGGGCTTCGGCCAGTTGCGTGACGGCTTCTTCGAGGCGGCCGAGGCGCTCTTCAGTCCGGGTCTGGGCCTCAGTGAGGCGGGCGACGGTCTCTTCGAGACGGGTAAGACGCTCTTCAGTCCGGGTCTGGGCCTCAGTAAGCCGCGTGACGGCCTCTTCGAGTCTGTCGACCCGGCCGGTAAGGACCCGGAGCTCCTCTTCGGTTCGGGTCTGGGCCTCAGTAAGCCGCGTGACGGCCTCTTCGAGCCTGTCGACCCGGCCGGTAAGGACCCGGAGCTCCTCTTCGGTTCGGGTCTGGGCCTCAGTAAGCCGCGTGACGGCCTCTTCGAGTCTGTCGACCCGGCCGGTAAGGACCCGGAGCTCCTCTTCGGTTCGGGTCTGGGCTTCAGTAAGCCGCGTGACGGCCTCTTCGAGCCTGTCGACCCGGCCGGTAAGGGTCTCAATAGCCTGCTCAGTCCGGGTCTGGGCCTTGGCCAGCTCCGCGAGTCGAGACTCAGTCCGGGCCTGGGCCTCGGCCAGGGTCCGGACCACGCTGATAAGCTGTCCCTGGGCGTCCGTCAGGGTCCTGACCGAGTCTGCCAGCGGACTCAGGGTTGCGACCAGGTCCTTGAGAAGCTCAACCGCACCGGCCAACTGCTCCTGGCCGGCCTTGAGGGTTTCAGCAAGGGCCGTGACGGCGGTTTCCAGGGCGGCAACGCGTTCTTCCAGGGTCGGCATCTTCACTCCACATGGATTTTACCGGAGAGTGAGGGCATGGCACATCCCGGTCCGCGGCTGTTTTGGGGTATACTTAGCTGAAATCGACGACCGGCGTTGAAGGAGGCATAGCAATGGGCATCGTTCAGGACCGGGTAGCGGTTGTCACCGGCGGCGGTCGGGGAATCGGCCGGGCCATCTGTCTGCTGCTGGCCGAGGAGGGGGCCAGGGTTGTGGTCAACGACCCCGGGGTGGCCGTGGATGGGACCGGCTTTGACCAGCGGCCGGCCGACGAAGTCGTCGAGGAGATCCGGCGTCGGGGCGGGGTTGCGGTGGCCAACTACGATTCGGTGGCCACCATGGAAGGCGGCGAGCGGATAATCAGGACGGCCATTGACAACTTTGGGCGGATAGACATCCTGGTCTGCTGTGCCGGGATTCTGCGGGACCGGATGATTTTCAACATGACCGAGGAGGAGTGGGATGAGGTCATCCGGGTCCACCTTAAGGGCCACTTCACGGTGATGAAGCCGGCCTCGGTCCTCATGCGCCAGCAGCGCTACGGCCGGATCATCACCTTCAGCTCTTCCAGCGGCCTTATCGGCAACACCGGCCAGGCCAACTACGGGGCGGCCAAGGCGGCCATCGCCGGTCTCACCCGGGTTGCGGCCCTGGACCTGGGCCGCTACGGGATCACGGTTAACTGCATTGCGCCCAGCGCAAACACCCGAATGACCGCGACGGTGCCTGACCGGGCCCGGCAGATCCGGGAGCAGATGGGCCTTGCCCGGCCCCGCTTTGAGATGAGCCGGGAGCCCGAGGATGTCGCCCCGATGGTTGTTTACCTGGCCAGTGAGGAAGCCGGCTGGATTAACGGCCAGATCTTTTACGTGGGCGGTGGAATCGTCGCCCGGGCCCAGGAGGAGAGGCCGATCCGCCACATGTGGAAGCCCGAGCGCTGGACGGTCCACGAGATCGCCGGCCTCATCCGGTCGCAGATTTTCGACCCGACCTTCGTTTCGCCGGGACTGCCCCGACCCGAGGCCCAGCCCGCTCCCCAGCAGGCACAGGCCCAGTCGTCCCAGACCCAGGCTTAAGTCCTCGAGGCCGCGCCTCAGGCTGGTTCCAGGGCTAGCGGCCCGATGGTGCCGGGCCGCTAGCCCTCTGAATCTTCGTCCTCTTCTTCGCCGAGCTGTTCGAGCAGACGGGCCGCCCGGTTGTAGCCGATCCGGAGCTTGCGCTGAAGGAATGAAACCGAGACCCGGCCGTGCTGGCGCAGGAGGGCCCGGGCCTCGTCCAGAAGCTCGTCTTCCTGCTCGTCCTCAGACCAGCCCTTTATGTTTATAAGGTCTTCGACGTACTGGGGCGGCCGGTTCGCCCGCCACCAGTTGACGAGCCGTTCGATCTCGGCGTCGGAGACGAAACAGCCCTGGAGCCGGATGGGCTTGGGGGCATCCCCCGGCAGGAAGAGCATATCGCCCCGGCCCAGCAGTTTCTCGGCCCCAACCGTGTCCAGGATCGTCCGGGAGTCGACCTGGGACGAGACGGCAAAGCTTATCCGGGAGGGGAAGTTCGCTTTGATCAGGCCGGTCACCACGTCCACCGACGGCCGCTGCGTCGCCAGAACCAGGTGGATTCCGGTGGCCCGGGCGAGCTGAGCCAGGCGGCAGAGGAGCTTCTCGGTCTCGTCCGGGGCCAGCATCATCAGGTCGGCGAGCTCGTCGATGATGAGCACAATGTAGGGCAGGGCCGGCTGTTTTTCCCGGGCGGCCCAGGCGTTGTAGGCGGTGATGTTGCGAACCCCAACCTCCGCAAACCGGCGGTAGCGGTTATCCATCTCCCCGGTGACCCACTTGAGGACCCCGATCACCTTGTCCACGTCGACCACAACCGGCGCAAGGAGGTGGGGCACATCGTTGTACTGGACCAGCTCAACCCGCTTCGGGTCGACCAGAATCAGCCGGACCTGCTCCGGGGTGTTGTGGAGCAAAAGACAGCAGACGATGGAGTTCAGGCAGACGGATTTCCCACTCCCGGTGGCCCCGGCGATGAGCAGGTGGGGCATGGCCGCCAGGTCGGCTACAATCGGCTCGCCGGCAACGTCCTGCCCCAGGGCCAGGGCAAGGCGGGATTTGGCGGCCAGCCGCCGGAACTGGGGCGTTTCAACCACCTGGCGAAGGGTGACCAGGGTCGTGTTGACGTTCGGCACCTCGATGCCGATGTAAGGCTTGCCGGGGACCGGGGCTTCGATCCGAACCGACGGCACCGCCAGGGCAACCGCCAGGTCCTCCTCAAGCTGTTTGATGCGCCGCACTTTTACCCGGGTCCGGGAGACTTCTTCAATCCGAATCTTGGGGTTGCCGTCCTTGTCGTACTTTATCCGGCCCTGGGCGTCCCGCTCCTTGACGATGCGGGTCTTGACTTCCCAGCCCGGCTCGATGCCGAACTGGGTAACCGTGGGGCCCTGGTTGACCTCCACGACCCGGGCGTCGACACCGTACTCGGCCAGCTTTTCTTCGATAAGTCTAACCCGTTGACGGTTGTCCATCGTCACCGTCTCACCCTCCCGGCCCGGTTCCAGCAGGTCGATGGGCGGCAGGGCCGGGTTCGGTTTGGCGGGCGCGGCCGAAACAACCGCCGTTCGGACCCGCTCGATAACCGGCGTCGGGTCAATCGGCGGGGCAGCAACTGCCGGGACGGCCGGCCGGGGCCGCCGGACCAGCACCCGCGGCGCCTGCCGGGCCGCCCGAACCCCGGCCCGGACCAGCGTCCGGCCGGTGCGGAAAGTCGCCCGCGGGTGGAGGAGCACAACCCCAAATCCCGCCAGCAGGCCCAGCCGCATAACGCCGACAAAGACGTTCGGGCCGAAAAGGGCGGCCCCCAGGTGGCCGCCGAGGGAAACCCGGCCGAAGTCGACGCCGGCGAGCCGGACGCCGGCCGGGTAGACGCCGCCCAGCAGGACGGCAAACCCCAGGGCAAAGACCTCGGCCGCCAGCGCCTGCCGGAACCGGACGACCCGGGGCAGGTCCCGGTCGGCCAGCCGCCAGTAAGCCAGCGCGCCGCCGGCCAGCAGAACCGGCGGGACGAACCCAACCTGGGCGAGTCCCCAGCTGACGGCACTGAAAATCAACTCCCGGCTGAACCAGAGGGCCCCGGCAGCCAGGACGGCGGCCCCCAGCACCCAGGGCAACCGGTCGATGAAGGCTGCGGTTCGGGCGAGGGCCGGCCGCCGCTCCGGCTTCCGACCGGCCGGCCGGCGCTTGCGGAGGTGGGCTCGGGTTCGGACCGCCGCCATTAATGCTGTCCTGGCCGTCTAGATTTCGACCGGTATCGAGAGGATAAGGGGCCGGGACCGGGTCTCCTGGTAGACCAGCCGGCCGAGCACCTCTTTCACTTTAGAGTTTATAAAACTCCAGTCAGCGATCCGGTCGGACCGGCGGTCGAGGGCCTCCATGAGCACGTTCCGGGCCCGGTCGAGGAGCTCCTGGGCCCGGCCGTCGGCCCCAAAGCCCCGGGCGATGATATCCGGCCGGGCCAGAACCCGGCCGGTGCGCCGATCGACGGTGACAATGACAACGAGCACCCCGTCGGCCGCAAGCCGCTGGCGGTCCCGCAGAACGGCCGGCCCAAGCTCCCCGAGGCTGTCCACAAAGACGTAGCCTGAGGGGACCTTGCCCGCAACCCGGGCGCTCCGGTCGGTAAGCTCCAGCACCTGACCGGCCTCCAGGACAAAGATGTTGTCGGTCGGGATGCCGACGCTGTGGGCGATCCGGGCGTGGGCGAAGAGCTGGCGGTACTGGCCGTGAATCGGGACGAAGAATTTCGGCTTAAGAAGCGCAAGCATCAGCTTAAGCTCTTCCTGGCTGGCGTGGCCCGGAACGTGGACGTCGGCGATCCGACTGTAAAGGACGGTGGCGCCCTGCTTGAGCAGGTTATCGATGGTCCGGTTTATCGCCTGCTCGTTGCCCGGAATCGGGGACGCCGAGATGACCACCGTATCCTCGGGGTGGACCTTGATCCGGTGGTCGCGGTTGGCGATGCGGGCGAGGGCCGAGCCCGGCTCGCCCTGGGACCCGGTGGTAAGCAGGGCCAGAGACCGGCGGTCGTAGCGGTTCACCTCATCGGCGTGGATGAGGGTTCCCGGCGGGGGTGTTAAGTAGCCGAGCTCAATGGCCACTTCGACATTCTGAAGCATGCTCCGGCCGAAGATGGCAACCTTGCGGCCGGTTTCGAAGGCGGCGTTTATCACCTGCTGGATCCGGGATATGTGGGAGGCAAAGGTGGCCACAATTACCCGGGCCGGGGCCTGGGCCATGACCTGCAGGAGGGCCCGGGAGACGACGGCCTCCGACGGGGTGTAGCCCGGCAGGTCGGCGTAGGTCGAATCCGAGAGCAGGCAGAGGACGCCTTCGCCGCCGAGCTCGGCAAGTTTGGCGAAGTCCGTCGGCTTGCCGTCAACGGGGGTGTGGTCGAACTTAAAGTCGCCGGTGTGGACTATGGTTCCGACCGGGGTGGTAATCGCCAGGCCGACCGAGTCGGGAATGCTGTGGTTTACCCGGAACGGCTCGACCCGGAAAACCCCGACCTGAACCGGCTCCCGCACCGTCAGGGTGTGGAGGGTGCACAGCTCGAGCTGACGGTGCTCCCGAAGCCTGGCCGAAATGAGGCCGAGGGTAAGGGGTGTTGCGTAGATGTGGGCCGGCGCAAGCTGGGGCAGAATATACGGCAGGGCCCCGGTGTGGTCTTCGTGGCCGTGGGTTATAATAATGGCCCGAATCCGGTCCTTATTCTCGACCAGGTACGAAATGTTGGGGATAACCAGGTCGACCCCGAGCATCTCCTCCTCGGGAAACATGACCCCGGCGTCGACAACAATGATGTCGTCGCCCCATTCGATAACCGTCATATTCCGGCCGATTTCGCCGAGGCCGCCGAGGGGGATGACCTTTAACTTATCCGAACCGGGCATCAAAAGAGGCTTAACTGCTGGGGCCGGGAGTCGGCAGCGGGGGGTTGCTGCCGGAGCTCGGCCAGGATCTGCGGAAGCTTTTCAAAGTCTTTAATAAGCGGCTCCCTGAACCGGTCCTGGTGCAGGGCGGCGGCCGGATGGAACATGGGAACGATGACCCGGCCGTTGACCCGGTGAGGCTGGCCGTGCACTCTGGTGATGGACTGGTTCGGCAGGAAGAGGGCCATGGAATACCGCCCTAAGGTGATGATGACCTGCGGGTTTATGGCCTCAATCTGCTTTTCGAGCCAGGTCGACGTGCAGGTTCGGATCTCGCCCGGGGCCGGGTCCCGGTTGTTGGGTGGACGGCACTTGACAACGTTGGTAATGAAGACTTCCTCCCGGCGGAGTCCGGCCCGGGCCAGCAGTTCGGTGAGGAAGCGGCCGGCCGGCCCGACGAAGGGGCGGCCCTGCTGGTCTTCGTGGTAACCCGGAGCCTCGCCGATGAGCATAATTTTTGCGTCGGCCGGGCCCTCACCCGGAACTGCCAGCTTTCGGTGAAGGTGCAGGGGGCAGAGGGTGCAGGAACGGATGCCTTCGGCCAGCTCGTTGAGAACTTCGGCTGCCGTTTTCATTTTCCCCCATTATAGCCCGTCCCGGCCCCGAATGTCCACCCCATTGATAACATTCAGACGGGCTACAGGTCGCCTGTCAGGCACAGCAGTTGACAGGACGCCCCGGGGCTGGCTATAATTGGTGCTGGTTGGGCCTGTGGCGCAGTTGGGAGCGCGCCTCAATGGCATTGAGGAGGTCAGGGGTTCGAGTCCCCTCAGGTCCACCAGCCCGGGCCGCCGGAACCTGGTTCCGGCGGTTTTAATTTTCCCCGGTCGGTGTCGAGTACCCGAGGCGGTTCTCGCCGGTGGTCCGGGCCGGGGCCTTCGACCGTAACCATCCTCCGGAGCTTGTAGCCCCCACCCCGTCGGAGCCGGAACCGGCCCCCGAAGAATGCTAAAATTGTGGATAAAATCCCTGCCCAGGAGTTGCCGACGATGGCCGACCTTACTGCCGACCGGACCCGCCTCTTTACCGAGTCGGTGATCCGGGAGATGACCCGGCTTATCCTCCTTTATCACGGCGACCGGGGCATCAACCTCGCCCAGGGCTTCCCCGACTTCCCGGCCCCGGAACCGGTAAAAGAGGCCGCCTGCCGGGCCATTATGAACGATATCAACCAGTACGCCATCACCTGGGGCAGTAAGTCGCTGCGGGACGCCATCGCCCGCAAGTATTTAAAACACGCCGGCGTCGAAATCGACCCGGAGCGGGAAGTAACCGTCTGCTGCGGGGCGACCGAGTGCATGGCCTCGACCATGCTCGCCCTGGTGAATCCCGGCGACGAGGTCATCGTCATCGAGCCCTTTTACGAGAACTACTGGCCCGATGCGGTCCTGGCCGGCGCCACCCCGAAGTTCGTAACCCTCCACGAGCCCGACTGGCACCTCGACCCCGACGAGCTCCGGCGGGCCTTTTCGCCCCGAACGAAGGCAATTATCATCAACACGCCCAATAATCCCACCGGCAAGGTTTTCAGCCGGGCCGAGCTTGAACTGATCGCCGGCCTCTGCCGGGAGTTCGATGCCGTCGCCATTACGGACGAGATTTACGAGCACCTGGTCTACGAGGGCGAGCACATCCGGATGATGACCCTGCCGGGCATGCGGGAACGGACGGTTACCATCAGCGGCATCTCCAAGACCTACTCCCTGACCGGCTGGCGCATCGGCTATATTGTTGCCCCGCCCCACCTGACCGACGCCATCCGGAAGGTCCACGACTTTCTCACCGTCGGGGCCCCGGCCCCCCTCCAGGAGGCGGCGGCCGTCGCCCTGGACCTGCCCGATGAGTACTACGTTCAGCTGCTGGCCGACTACCGGAAGCGGCGGGACTTCCTGGTCGGCGCCCTGGAGGAAATCGGCTTTCGCTGTTTCAAGCCCCAGGGCGCCTATTACGTTATGGCCGACTTTACGGCCTTCGGCTTCGACAACGACGTGGAGTTTGCCCGGTATCTGGTCAAGGAAGTCGGGGTTGCCACCGTGCCGGGCAGCAGCTTTTACTTCGACCCGGCGAAGGGGCGAACGAGGGTCCGCTTCGCCTTTCCGAAGCGGATTGAAACCTTAAGGCGGGCCGTGGAGTTGCTCAGCGTCCTTAAAACCCAGGCCGTCAGATGAGCCCGATCCGGGTCCTGCCCGAGGAGGTCGTCCGGCGGATCGCCGCCGGCGAGGTTGTCAACCGGCCGGCAAGCGCCGTTAAAGAACTCGTCGAGAACGCCCTGGATGCCGGCGCCCGGCAGGTCCGGGTCGAAATCGAAAACGGCGGCCTCGACACTATCCGGGTCTCCGACGATGGGGCCGGGATACCGGCCGACGAGGTCACCCTCGCCTTCCGCCGCCACGCAACCAGCAAGGTCGTGTCCGTTGAGGATATCGGCCGGACGCCCACCCTCGGCTTCCGGGGCGAGGCGCTGGCCGCCATCGCCGCGGCCGCCACCGTCAGGATGGTTACCCGGCCGCCGGAACAACCTTTTGCTACGGCCGTAACCTACCGCTTCGGGGAACTCATCAGCTTCGAGCAGGTGGGGGCGCCGCCCGGCACGGTTGTTGCGGTCAAAAACCTCTTCGAGAACCTGCCGGCCCGCCGCCGGTCCCTGGATGACCCCCGGAAGGAGGCCGCCCTCTGCGCCCGGGTCGTTGCCCAGTATGCCCTGGCCTACCCGACGGTCAGGTTTTACCTGGTGGTTAACGGCCGGCTGGTCCTGCATACGCCCGGCGACGGCAACCGCCTTGCTATTCTGCAGGCTCTCTACCCCCGGACCGCCCTCGACTGCTGGGTCCCGGTCGGGGCCGAAGCCGGGGGGCTGGGCGTTCACGGCTACCTGAGCCGGCCCGGCACCTTCAAGACGGACCCGGCCCACCTGACGGTCGTCATTAACGGCCGGCCGGTGGAGGCCCGGGCCATCCGCCGGGCGGTTGTTGAGGCTTACCGGAGCCGGATTCCCCGGGGCCGTTACCCGTACGGCTTCCTGGCCCTCGTCCTCCCCAGGGAGGATGTCGACGTGAACGTCCACCCGGCCAAACTTGAAGTAAAACTCCGGGCCGAAGAGGAGGTGGCGGCCAAAGTTGGTGAGGCCGTCCGGTCGGCCCTGGACGCCCCCCGCTTTGAGGATGTCCCGGGTGTATCTGACTGGCGGATACCGGCCCTGCCCCTGGTCGAAACCGTCATCCGGGAGCGGCCCGAGCCGGAATTTGGCTGGGATAAGCTTGAGCCCCTGGGCGACCTGGAAGGAGAGTATCTAATTTGCCGCTCGGAAGACGGCCTCTACCTGGTCGACCCCCACCGCCTCGACGAGACCCGAATCTTTATCGAGCTTGAAAGGCAGGCGGCCGCCGAACCCGGCCAGTTTCTTCTTTCGGCGGTCAGCATCCCTCTGGCCCCCGACCAGTCGGCCCGGCTGGCCGAACTCCTTCCGGTGCTCGGCCGCTTTGGCTTCGCCATCCGCCGGGTCGGCGACCGGACCCTGGTGCTGGAGGCCGCACCCGTCGGCCTTGATGAAGCCGCGGCGGAGTCGTGTCTGGCCGAGCTGATGCTGGCCCTCGACCGGCCGGGCGAGGCCGAATGGGAGCGCCGGGTGCGGGCGGCCATCGCCTGCCGGCGGGCCGTAAAAAGGGGCGAAAGGCTCACCGCCGACGAACAGCGCCGCTTACTCCGGGCCGCGGCCGGGGCCGGCGTCGGCCTCCTCTGTCCCCACGGGTACCCGATTCTGCTCCGCATCGGCCGCCGGGAGCTCCACCGGCACTTCGGCCGGTAAGGTCCGCACCGCCTCCCAGCCGAAGGCGGTGCCGCCCGGGGTCGGCCCTTCCCAGAAGCGAACCTGGAAACCCGGCACCTCTGGGAGCGCCGGCTCGGCGGCATCGTCGGGCGGTCCCAGGACAAGACGCTGGGCCAGGCCAGCCAGGCGGCGTCGGAGGCCGACGGGTTTCAGGGCGCCGGCGTAAACCACAACCCAGCGGCCGCCCGGCCGAAGGACCCGGAGGACCTCCGACCAGGTTGCCGGCTCCAGGGCATATTCGGTGGGAAAAGTCGCAAGCACCGAGTCGAAGGAGCAGTCCTTGAAGGGCAGCTGCTGGGCCCGGCCCCGCACCAGGCCGGCCGGCCCGCGGAAGGCCCGGAGGCGGCGCCGGGCAACGGCCAGCATCGCCGGCGAGGGTTCCAGCCCGGTGTAGTCGTAACCGGCCCCAATGAGCCTGACGGCCAGGGCGCCGGTGCCAGGCCCCAGTTCGAGGATTCTTGAGCCGGTGAGGCGGGCCGCGGCCGCATCCTGCCAGCGGGCCCACTCGCCGGCAAAGAAGATGACCGTTATCAGGTCATAGAACCGGGCGAGGGGGCCGTAGAGGCTCCCGAAAGCAGTCCGGAGCAGCTTTATCCGGAGGGACCGGGAAAGCCGTCCGGCCTCACCCGTCACCAGCCTTCGACCAGCAGCAGGGCCGGGTCCTCAATGAGCTGTTTGACCCGAACCAGGAACTGAACGGCCTCCCGGCCGTCGACCAGGCGGTGGTCGTAAGTCAGGGCGACGTACATCATCGGCCTGATAACAACCTGGCCGTTTACGACGACCGGCCGGTCGATGATCCGGTGCAGGCCGAGGATTCCGACCTGGGGCGGGTTCAGGATGGGCGTGCTCAGCAGTGATCCGAAGACCCCGCCGTTGGTGATGGTGAACGTTCCGCCCTGAAGCTCTTCCAGGGTAAGCTTGTTTTCTTCAGCCCGGCGGGCAAAGTCGGCGATCTTCTGCTCGATCTCGGCGAAGCTGAGCTTATCGGCATCCCGCAGGACCGGAACCACCAGCCCCTCGGACGCCCCGACGGCGATGCCGATGTCGTAGTAGTTTTTGTAAACGATTTCGTCGCCCTGGATTTCGGCATTCAGCTTCGGGAATGCCTTCAGGGCGGCAACGGTGGCCTTCACGAAGAAGGGCATTATCCCGAGGCTGACCCCGTATTTCTGCATGAACATTTCCCGGTAGCGCCGCCGGATCTCCATTACGGCCCCCATGTCTACCTCATTGAAAGTGGTGAGCATCGCCGTGGTCTGGGTCGCCTCGAGCATCCGGCGGGCAATGGTCTGGCGGCGCCGGGACATCCGCACCCGCACCTCCCGGGGCTGAGGCCCGGCTTCGGGCCGGGCAGTCGGGGGCGGCGGGGGCGGGGTCCAGACCTCGGGCCGGGGCGGACTGGGCCGGGTGTCCGGCCGAACGGGTGCCGGCTCGACCCGGGGGCCGGCCGGGGCGGCCTCAGGCGGGACCGCCTCGGGGCCGGTCGGCCGGGCTGCCGGGGCTTCAACCTGCGCCGCGGCCCGCTGACGTTCAATGTAAGCTAAGACGTCTTCCCGGGTAATCCGGCCGCCGGGGCCGGTCGCCGGAACCTTGCTCAGGTCGATCCCGGCCTCCTCGGCCAGCCGTCGGGCCAGGGGCGTCGCCTTCGGGGCCTCTTCGGCCGCCGCCTCCGCCTCACGGACGGCTTCCGGGGCCGCCGGCGGCTGTTCGGCCTCAACGGCCGCCTCCTCAACCACCCCCAGTACGTCTCCGATGCGGACGTCTTCACCCTCGCGCCGGACTATCCGGGTCAGGACGCCGGAGCGGGGCGCCGGGACCTCGACGTTGGCCTTTTCGGTCTCAAGCTCGACAACCGGCTCGCCGGCCACAACCCGTTCGCCTTCCCGCTTGAGCCACCGGGCAACGGTGGCCTCAACGATGGATTCCCCAACTTCCGGAACAACGATCTCGGTTGCCATCGTACTTTCCCCTTACCGCCCGGTCGGGACCGGTATTTGCCGGGGCGCATAAAGCTGTTCGATAATCGCCCGCTGATTGGCCTGGTGCTGGGCCATCGTTCCTTCGGCCGGGCTCGAGGCCGGCGGCCGGCCGATGTAGCGCAGGGGCCAGCGTCCGCCGACCAGCTCTTCGAGCCGCGGCCGGATATAGGTCCAGGCCCCCATGTTCTGGGGCTCCTCCTGGAGCCAGATAACCTCTTCGACGGCCGGGTAGCTTTCGAAGATGGCCCGCAGCTCCTCGGCCGGGAACGGGTAGAGCTCTTCCACCCGGATGAGGGCCAGGTCCCGGGCAACGCCCCGGCGCTCGTCGGCAACGGCGTCGTAGTAGACTTTCCCGCTGCACAGCACCAGCCGGCGCACCCCATCCCGCCGGTCAACTGCCGGGTCGTCGAGCACCGGCTGCCAGCCGCCTTCGGCAAGTTCCCGCAGGGCCGAGAAGGCCGCCGGGTTCCGCAGGAGGCTTTTCGGGGTCATCACCACCAGCGGCCGCGGGTCGTGCCGAAGGAGGGCGGCGTGGCGTCGGAGCAGGTGGAAGTACTGGGCCGCCGTTGTCGGGTTAGTGATAAACATGTTGTTATCGGCCGCCAGGCTCAAAAAACGCTCGAGCCGGCCGCTGGAGTGGTCCGGTCCCTGACCTTCGTAGCCGTGGGGCAGCAGGAGAACCAGCGCCGGGGAGATGCCCCACTTGGCCCGCCCGGAAACGAGGAACTCGTCCACCGGAACCTGGGCGCCGTTGACAAAGTCGCCGTACTGGGCTTCCCAGATGACCAGGCGCTCTCCGGCCTGGAGGCTGTAGCCAAGCTCAAAGGCCAGGGCCGCGTTCTCCGAGAGGGGGCTGTCGACCACTTCAAAGGCCGCCCGGGCCTGGGGCAGGGCCTGAAGGGGAATAAAAGGCCGGCCGGTCCGAACGTCGTAAAGGATCGCGTGCCGCTGGCTGAAGGTGCCCCGGCCCGAATCCTGTCCGGCCAGCCGGACGGGAATTCCGTCGGCCAGGATTGTGGCAAAGGCGACCCCCTCGGCCGTGGCAAAATCCACCGCCCTTTCATCGGGGTTGTCCAGGGCGGCCCGGCGGCGCCGAAGCGCCCGCTCAAGCCGCGGGTTGAGATTGAATTCCGGCGGGAAGGTGAGCCAGGCGTCGTAAATCGCCCGCAGGGTTTCGAGGGATACTGCGGTCTTGACCGGCCGCGGTCTTGGCGGCGGCGACTTCGGCCGCTCCACCGGCCGGGCCGGCTCGCTCGGGGCTTCGAAAAGACGCCGCCACTCAGCCAGGTATTTTTCCTGCAGGCGTTCGGGCGCGTCTGCCCCGACAACCCCGGCCTTCACAAGCCGCTCGGCCCAGATCTGGCGGACCGTCGGGTGGCGGCCGATGACTTCGTACATGAGGGGCTGGGTGTAGCTCGGCTCGTCCCCCTCATTGTGCCCGTAGCGCCGGTAGCCAATGAGGTCGATAAGGACGTCCTTTCCGAACCGCTGGCGGTACCCATAGGCCAGCTCCACCGCGGCCAGACAGGCCGTCGGGTCGTCGGCGTTGACGTGGATGACCGGGATTCCAAAGCCCTTGGCCAGGTCGCTGGCGTAGCGGGTGCTGCGGCCCAGGGCCGGGTCGGTGGTATAGCCAATCTGGTTGTTCGCGATGATGTGAACCGTACCGCCGACGGTGTAGCCGGGGAGCCGGTAGAGGTTCAGGGTCTCGGCTACGACCCCCTGGCCGGGGAAGGCGGCATCGCCGTGGACGACCACAGGCAGGACTCGACCCGGATCAAGGCGGGGTGCCCCAGGCCGGGAGGCCTCGGCGGCCGCCGCCCGGGTCATGCCTTCAACCACCGGGTAGACGGCCTCCAGGTGGCTCGGGTTTGCGGGCATGGTTACGACCAGCCGGCCGTCCTCAAGAATCCGCTGGCCGCCCAGGTGGTAGTGGACGTCGCCGTAGATAGGGATGCCATCCTGGCCGTCCAGGCTCGGCTCGCGCGGCGCCTCCCGGAAGTAGGCGAGGATTTCGGCGTAGGGCTTGCCGAGGATATGGGCCATAACGTTCAGCCGGCCCCGGTGGGTCATGGCGATGAACACCTGGCGAACCTCGTCGCCTGCGGCGAGGCGGATAAGCCGGTCCAGCATCGGCACCAGCATATCGACGCCCTCGATTGAGAACCGCGTCCGCCCGGGGAAGGCCCGGTGCAGGAACTGCTCGAAGACCTCGACCTGGGTGAGGCGCTCGAGCAGGGCCAGGGCTTCGCCTGGGTCCAGGTCGGGCTGGTAGCGCCCGGATTCGACGGCCTCCCGAAGCCAGGCCCTTTCTTCGGGGTCCTCAATGTGGTCGAATTCGTAGCCGGCCGAGCCGGTATAGACCTCGAGCAGGCGGCGGATGGCCTCCAGGGCACTGGCCGCATCCCGGGCGGCGGGCCCGCCAATTATGGAGGCCGGCATCTCGCGGAGGTCGGCCTCGGTCAGACCGTGGAATTCGGGCGCGAGGGCCGGGTGACCGGGCGGTTCGCTCCCGAGGGGGTCGAGTCGGGCCGCCAGGTGGCCGTAAGTCCGGATCGCGGCCGCCAGCTGGACGGCGCCGGCCAGCCGGGTGATGGCCACCACCGGCACTGCCCCGTCGACCGGCGGGGCCCACCGGCTGAAGTAGGCCCGGGTTGCCGGGTCAACCGACTCCGGGTCCAGCCGGTATTTTTCATAAAGCTCCAGAACGTAAGCGGCATTGGGTCCCGGAAAGGTTCGCCAGAAGTCCATTGCCCTCCACCACGCTGTGGCTTAATGAAACCTTCCGACAGGCACAGCCCGACAACGCTGTCTGTGCCCGCTAGAAGTTAATAATAACACTTCTATGTCGCCGACGGCAGTCCGGCATGCCGGGTCTCCGGTCCTTACCTCCCGGCCGCCTCTACCGCCTGCTGGGGAGGGGAAGTCAGGGGGTGAAGACAAAACCGCCAGGGCGGGGCTTACGGGTCCTTGCCCGCCGTCCGGGCCGTCAGCTCGTCCCAGAGGCGCTCGACCTGCCGTTCGACTTCTGCCAGCGACCCTGAGGTGTCGATGATCCGGTCGGCCCGGCGGACCTTTTCAGCCGCATCAAGCTGGGCGGCGACCCGGCGGCGGACTTCGGCTTCGGGCAGGCCGGTTCGGGCGACGTACCGGGCGATGGCGACTTCGGTGGGGGCCTGGGTAACCCAGACCTCATCGACCAGGTCTTCCCAGCCGGCCTCAAAGAGGAGGGCGGCCTCAATGACTACAACCCGAACGCCTTCCTGCCGGAAGCGCTCAAGCTGTTCGATGATCAGCTGTCGGATTATTGGGTGAATTATCGCGTTAAGGCGGCGGAGTTTCTCCGGGTCGGAAAAGACGACGGACCCCAGCCGGCGGCGGTCGATGGCGCCGTCGGGACCGATGATTTCCGGGCCGAACGCCTCAACTACCGCCCGCCAGCCCCCGGTTCCGGGAGCATAGGCCTGGTGGCCCAGGCGGTCGGCCTCGATTACGGCGGCGCCCCGCCGGGCCAGCATGGATGCGACCGTGCTTTTCCCGGTTCCGGGCCCGCCCGTAAGGCCGATGACGACCACGGCTCAGGCCTTGCCGAGCGCCTTTTTAACTTCTCTGGTCAGGGCCGGCAAAATTTCTTTTGCGTCGCCGACGACCCCGAACCGGGCATATTTAAAAATCGTCGCGTCGGGGTCCTTGTTTATGGCCACGATGGTCTTGGCCGACGAAACCCCGGCCATGTGCTGGACTGCCCCCGAGATTCCGACGGCGATGTAGAGGTCCGGGCTGATGGTCTTGCCGGTAAGGCCGACCTGAAGGCTGGTGGGCACCCAGCCGGCGTCGGTCACGGCCCGGGATGCCCCGACAGCTGCCCCCAGGGCGCTGGCAAGCTCCTCAATAAGGTGCCAGTTTTCGGGCCCACCAAGACCCCGGCCGCCGGCGACCACGATGCGGGCATCCTCAAGCCGGACGCCCTCGGCGGCGGCCTCCTGAACCCGGCGGCGCACCTCCTGCCGGATACGGGCCGGGTCGAGCTCGGGTCTGAATTCTTCTTCGGCGCCGGTCCGGCCGGTGCTCGGCTCGGCCGGCGGGAATGCCTTCGGCCGCAGGGTCACAACCTGGGGTCGGGTATCGATGACCACCTCGGCCCGAAAGTTGCCGCCGAGTATCGACCTGGTCAGGACAAGGCCCCCGCCGGCGTCTGGCCGGAGGTCGACGCAGTCGGTGGCCACCCCGGTCCCGAGCCGGAAGGCCAGGGCCGGTCCGAGGGCGCGGCCCTGGAAGGTGTGGGCCATGAGGACAACATTCGGATTTTCTTGCCGGAGCAGGGGCTCGAGGGCGGCAAGGGCCGCATCCAGGTTGAACTGGTTAAGGAGGGGGTGGACGACGCGGATGACCCTGTCCGCACCGAGCTCCCAGAGGGGACCGGCCTCGGCCGCCGCCTCGCCGAGGACAACGGCCGTGACCGGCTGATTAAGGTCGTTACCGAGCCGCCGGGCAACCCCAAGCAGCTCGGCGGTAAGGGTCCCGGCAGGGCCCTCAGCCGGCTCAACGATAGCGACGATGCCGCGGGCTTCAGCTGTCATGGCAGGGTCCTCCTGAGATCAGAGCAGTTTTTCTTCCCGGAGCCGCTGGACGAGTTTAGCGGCAATCTCCTCGGGGGTCTCCCCTTCGATAAACTCGCATTTGGCCTCCACCTGCGGGGCGTAGAGCCGGAGCACCCGGGTTCGCCGGCCGGCCCGACCGACCTGACCCGGGTCGACGCCCAGGTCGGCGGCGGTCCAGACCGGGATCTGGGCCCGGCTTGCGGCCATAATCCCCCGCAGGGTCGGATATCGGGGCTCGGCGATCTCGTTACTGCAGGCCACCACGCACGGGGGCTTAACCGCAATCTCCTCGTAGCCTTCTTCGTAGATCCGGTGGACAATGAACTCTGAGCCGTTCCACTCGATGTGCCTGGCCGGAATTACGGCCGGCAGGCCCAGGAGCTCGGCAATGCCGGCGTGCACCTGCCCCTGGTCCCAGTCGGCGGCCTGCCGGCCGGTGAGGACCAGGTCGACGTCGCCGAGCTTGCGGATGGCGGCCGCCAGGACCGCGGCCGTGCCGGCGGCATCGCTGTCCTCGAAGGCCGGGTCGTCCAGGAGAATTGCCTGGTCGCAACCCATGGCGAGGGCGTGCTTGAGGCCGTCCCGGGCGGCGGCCGGACCCAGGCTGATGGCCGTGACCCGACCGCCGTGCTGTTCTTTGAGCCGCAGGGCGGCTTCGATGGCCTCGTCGTCGGTGTCGCTTATCCGGTAGGCGATCCCCGGCGCCGGCACCAGCCGGGTATCCTCGATCCTGAACTGGGAGGCCGGGGCTTCCCAGTCAGGGACGTACTTGATGCAGACAACGATGTTCATTGGCGCCACTCCCCCGACGGTAAGTTTATTTAAAGTCCAGGCCTGCGCTTTCGGCGACCAGCTCGGCCAGGTCCCGGGCCTCAAGCCGGTCGGTCAGGTTCCGGGTTTTAAGGGCATCCTCGAACATGATCATGCAGAAGGGGCAGGCCGTCGCAATGACGTTCGGGTTGACGGCCAGGACGTGGTCGGTCCGCTCGTGGTTGACCCGCTTGTGGCCGCGGGTCTCGGTCATAAAGACCCGGGCCCCGCCGCCCCCGCAGCAGAAGGCCCGGTGGCGGTGGAGCTGCATCTCCGCCAGGCTTGCGCCCGGCAGCCGGGTCAGGGCCGAGCGGGGCGGGTCGTAAACCCCATTGTGGCGGCCCAGGTAGCACGGGTCATGATAGGTGAGCCGCCGGTTCAGGGGCCGCTCGAGACGGACCCGGCCGGCCTCAATGAGCTGGGCGATAAGCTGACTGTGGTGGACGACTTCATAGAATCCGCCGAAGGCCCGGTACTCGTTTTTTAAAGTGTTAAAGCAGTGGGGACAGGCCGTAAGAATCTTCCGGACGCCGTAGCGGTTGAGCGTCTCGACGTTTTGCTGGGCGAGAATCTGGTAAAGATACTCGTGGCCGGCCCGGCGGGCCGGGTCCCCGTTGCAGGTCTCCTCCGGACCCAGGATGGCGAACCGGACCCCCGCCGCCTGAAGGACCCTCGCCAGGGCCCGACTTATCCGGATGTTGCGCTCGTCGTAGGAGCCGGCGCACCCGACCCACCACAGGTACTCGGCCGACGGGTCTTCGGCGATGGTTTTAATGCCGAGGCCCCGGGCCCAGTCGGCCCGGGTTGCCGGCGGGTAGCCCCAGGGATTGCCCGCCCGCTCGAGGTTATTAAACAGGGTGACCACATCCCGGGGAATCCGGCCCTCGTTAAGGACCAGGTAGCGGCGCTCATCGACAATAATCGGGACGTGTTCGATCTCCATCGGGCAGGCTTCCATGCAGGCCCCGCAGGTCAGGCAGTCCCACAGCTCGTCGTCGGTGGTGATATCCCCCACCAGGGCCGGGCCGTCGGGCCGCTGGCCCCGCAGGTAGAGGGGACCCGTCCGGTCCATCTCGGCCTTGAGGTCCAGGATGATCTTCTTGGGCGAGAGGGGTTTCCCGGTAAGGTTTGCCGGGCAGTTGGCGGTGCACCGGCCGCAGCGGATGCAGGCGTCGGCGTCGAGGAGCTGTTTCCAGGTAAAGTCCGGCACCCGGTTGGCCCCGTAGGTTTCGGCGGTTTCGATGTCGGGGATCGGCTTGAGGGTGCCCCGCGGTTCGAGGGACCGGAAGAAGATGTTGAGGGGCCCGAAGACGATGTGTTCAAGCTTCGAGTAAGCGATAAAGGCGATAGCAAATTGAGATGCCAGAACATGGACCCACCAGGAGGCCCAGTGAACGGGCCGGAGGACCGAATCGGGCAGGCCGGAAAGAAGCAGGGCCAGGGGGTAACTGCCGTAGGCCCAGTAAGCCCACTCCGGGTGCTGCCTGATGTCGGTCATGGCCAGGCGCAGGGCCTGGACCTCGAAGCCGTTCAGGACGTTAAAAAGCAACAGGCCCAGAATTACCCAGTCCTCGGTCTGGTAGCGGAGGCGCGGCGGCCGGACCGCGAGCCGCCAGTAGAAGGCGGCCAGGAGCCCGATCAGGGCGATGGTGCCGCCGAGGTTGCCAATGAGGGCCTTGTAAAGCAGGTACGTCGGGCCGACCAGAATCTCATAGCCGGTCAGGGTTTTGAGCCAGTAAGTCGTCCCGTCCAGGGTCGTTGCTACGAAAAGGAGCATATAGCCCCAGAAGATGCCGTAGTGGACGACGGCCGCCCACGGGTCCCGGGGCATCTTGAGCTGGGCCAGGGCGTAGCGCAGGACCAGGCTGACCCGCTCGGGAAACCGGTCGAACCGCAGTTCGGGTTTGCCCAGGCGCCAGATCCGGTAGCGCCGGTATGTATGGTAGCCGATAAAAGCCAGGGCGATGAGGGCGAACAGGTAATTGAGATAGCGCTCGGGGCCGATGTTAAAGAACGACTCCTTGTGCGGCAGGTCCATCTTCGGTCTCTCCAGGCAGTACTTGGTCCGAGACTGCCGGCACGCTGGTGATAAAAATCACCCACGTCAGTATACCGGAGGCCCTCAGCCGGGTCAAACAAACCTGCCAGGCGGCCGGGCGACCACGGTGGAGAGGTCGGGCAGACTTGAGGCGGGGTCGAGGGGGCAAGGCCGTCCCCCTGGCCTTCTGGAACCTCGCCGGAAGCCCTGCCGGTCAGCCCTCAGTTGCCGGGCCGGTTCGGCGCGTAGCTGGTCTCGTACCGGGCAAAGGTCTTGATGTAGTTTACCAGGTGCCAGATGTCCTCGTCGCTCAGGGTGCCCTTGAAGGCCGGCATCGGCGTTCCCTGGAAGCCGCTGGCAATGAACCGGAAGAGCTCCCCGTCGGTGTGGGCCGGGGCGTGAAGGGCCAGGTCGGCCGGGGGCACCGGCAGCGACGCGGCATTCGGCCCGTCGCCCCGCCCCTGCGGACCGTGGCAGGAGATGCAGTAAGTCTGGTAAAGAGTTTGACCCCGGGCAAGCGAAGCCTCATCGGCCGGAACCGGGTTAACGACCGGCACCTGCTCGCCCAGGCCCGGAATGCCGGCCTCGGACCGGTTTGCAAAGTAGAAAAAGAGCACCGAGCCGGCCAGGATAAGCAGCAGGCCGGCCATTGCCCGCCGCTCCGTCCCGGCCTTCTGGGCCAGCAGGGATGTGGCGATAACCAGGAGGCCCGCCGCCCACAGGCCCACCGTCCCGAGCATCCACGGCGGCACCGGCGGCCCTGGGGCGGCCGCCAGGGCCGGCTCCCTGAGCCGGAAGGCGGCCCGCCCAATCCGGTCGTAATCGCCCTCGGGCCGAATGATGACCCGGGCCTCCCAGTTGCCCACCATGGAAAGCTGGGACGTCTGGGCGGCGAACTCGTTGGGGCCGGTGGGGTCGGGGATTACCTCAACCTCCCCCATCTCGTGGTCGGTCATCCGGAAACGTACAAAGACGGCCCGGACCCGGGCATCCGGGGTCGGCGGCTCTACCCGGACGACCACCTCATTATCCCCGACCCGGCCGGGCCGAACCTCCAGCTCGAAACCCCACTCCCCGGCCAGGCCCTCAAGCCGCACCGGCCGCTCCAGAAGCTCGCTCCGGGCCGGCGGGTTGAACGTCAGCGGCCCGCTGACCACCAGGGCCGCGGCGAGCAGGACCGCCTCGGCCGCGAGGCTGAACCGTACGGTCGCCGGCGGTCCGCCGGGGCCGAGCCGCCACCGGAGCAGATGGAAGCCCCCCAGCAGAAGGGCCAGCCCGGCGGCCGCCGTTTTTGCCAGCAGCAGCCGGCCCCAGGCCGTATCCACCAGGGCCGCGGGCTCGCCCAGCTCCTGCCAGGCCCGGTAAAGGCCCGTCAGGCCGATGAGCACAACCGAGACCATGGCCAGGTTCGAGAAGCGCCCGACCAGTCGGCCCCAGTCGATTTTCTGCCCCCGGCTCGACCAGGCCAGGGCCGCCAGCCGCATAAGCCCCCCGGCCCAGGCCGCCGCCCCGATGAGGTGCGCCCAGTCGATAAAGACTGCCAGCGGGTCGGCGGTGGCCGCGGCGTGGGAGCCCAGGCTTACGGTTCCCAGGAAACCCAGCCCGATCCCGAGCCGGGCCCCCGGTCCCCAGAGGGTTGAGAGCACCAACCCGAGGGCGAAAACGTTCCGGGCGATAAAGACCCGCCCGAGCTGGGTGTTAAAAACCGTGTCAAAGAGGCGTTCGGCCCCGCCGGCGGCCAGCCCCCAGGCCAGCGTCCAGAAAAGCACCGCCAGCTGTAGCCCAAGGGCAACCCCGAGGGTTAAAGTCTCGGGCCAGTCGGCCCGGTAAACAAAGAGCCAGAAGAGGGCTCCGCCCACAAGCCAGGCGGCCAGAAGAAAGACGACCGTCCTGAGCGGGGCCTCCAGGGGATTCCCAGCCGCCCCCGTTGCCGGCCCGGTTCGGGGTGGGGTCACCCCAACCCCGAAGCTGAAGGACCCCTCGGTTATGTGGCCGTCAACCCGGGACATGGTTCGCCAGGCCACGGTGTAAATCCCCTCAGCCAGGGGAGAGGTAACGGCGACGGCCACAACGGTCCCATCCCCCGGCAGGACCCGGAGCTCGCCGGTCGGCAGGGCCCGACCGGCGCTGTCGAGGAGCTGAACCCGGGTATAGGCCGGCTCGACGGGCTCCGAAAACCAGAGGCGGATCTCCGATGGGGACTGGTCGAGGCGGGCGCCGGCCGCCGGCTCCGAGCGGATGAGGTTGGCGTGGGCAAAAATTACCCCGGCCGGCAGAAGGGCCAGCAGCAGACCCAGCAGGATGCTAATCCGACGTCTCATCCTCTTCCTCACCGCCGCGACCGAAGATGAGGACCCCGGCCCCGATGACGATGACGGCCACAAAGCCGAAAAGCAGGGCCTCATCCCAGGAGAAACCTTCGGCGTGGAGGGGGGCCGGGGTTGCCGGTCCCCCGCTGACCAGCCGCAAAACCACGCCGGCAAGCATTCGTCTAGCCTTTCCGGCCTCGCAGCAGTCCCGCCAGACCCAGGCCGGTCCCAACCAGCCCCAGCCCTAGCCCCGCCGCGGCCAGCGCCGTAAGCCGACCCAAGGCTCCCTCCAGGTCGGCGACCCGGCGGCTGAGGGCCGAGACCGTCTGGTCAATCTGGGCCGGGTCCAGGGCCGCAACCGGCGGGAACGCAAGCTCGTCCGCCGGCCGGACATCGTCAAACCGGCCGGGTCCGGACTGAAATACTTCGTTGATTTGCTGGCCGTCAATCGTCCCGACGAAGGTGAAAACGTAACCGCCGGGGCGGCTCGGAATGAAGTAAGCGGCGTAGGCGCCGGGCATGTTAAACCGGGGCTGAAGGTCGAACTCCTTCTCGGGCCCGCCCCCGGCCCGAACCCGGACCTTTAAGGTCTTCTCAAGGCCGGTAACCGGCTGGTTGGTTTCGGTGCTGGTTACCCGCAGGTCCACGCCGTTAAGTTGACCCTGAACCGCCGGCTCATTGAGAAAGCCGACGACGAACTGGTACTTCCCGGCCACAACCCGGCGCTCGTGGGCCAGGGCAGTGCCGGGCACGGCCCCAAAAACCAGGGCCGCAGCGGCGATGAGAACTGCCAGACCCTTCCACCCTCCGAATCGGGTCATCAGAGCCACCTCCTTGAAGTAGTCTTTCAGGGGCTCAGCCGGTCGGAGGGCTCCGGGCGGGGCGGTGGGTCGGGAATAAATACGGGGGCGTCGTCCGGGAACCGGAAAGGCTCCAGCCGGAGCCGAACGGCAAGAAGCTGGGCCGGGACCGACGGAGCCTGGCCGCTCAGAAGCTGGGCGAGCCCCAGGGCGGCCGCGGCCGCTGCCTTCAGTTCGGCCATAACCGCCCCGTCGGGACCGGGGGCAAGGGGCTGGCCGTCGGACGGAACCCGGGTGTAGGCCAGCTCGAAGCCGTGGACGTGGTAGCCGACGGCATAGAGGTGGCCGTGGTCGGGTAAGCGCTCGACGAAAAACCTGTCAAAGAGCGGTCCGCAGGGTCCGCATACCCACAGGACCAGGAAGACGGCCCCGAAACGGCAGGTTCGGCCCCTGAGAACGGCCATAGCCACCATCGTCGATCAAATTCTATCCTAAGGGCTGAGCCGCCCGTATCCGGCCGGCCTTCTGGCCGTTGTAAAAGCGGGCTTGAGTCGGCCTGGTCTGGATAAACCGGTGGAGATTTTTTGAAATTGAATTAACACTCAGGCCGGAAGCCCCTTGACAAAACGGATATCGAGCGGGTAGAAAATTGTGGCCGAGTGAACCGGGGTGGCAAACGGGCTGTGGCGGGTGGTTAGCCGGCCTGCCTGGTCCGTTTTTAATTGGCCTCTGAGCTCGGCGGCTGATGTAAGCTGGCGGTCGGTCTAAAGCTGAGAATAGCGGTGAGAAGCGCGAGCCACTGCCGAGTGGTGAGGGCTGGATTAGCCCAACACCTTACGGAAAGGAAAAAGACAATGAAGTGGCGCGCGCTCTACTGGCAGGTCGTCTGGTCCATCCTGGTCCTCGGCAGCCTGATCGCGGCTATCGCCGCCGCTCCCAAGTGGGACGGATAGGTTAGCGAACGGGAGCTGTTACGAGCGGATATTAGGTTAATTTAATGGGACCGGCCGCCAGCTTAAATCAGTCAACACTGAATGAGTAAATATTCCCCACAAACTCGTCTGTTTATCTTCCTTGTATATTTACTAGGAACTACCTCTGCTGCAATTCTCTTAAGATCACTTCAAATCCCTACAGATTTGCTCCCCCTCGGTATACTGCTGTGCCTTGGGGTTGCGGCTGAATACCTCGCTGTTCGATTACCTATAGGTAATGCTTCGATGACCGTGTCAGGCGGGGTATATTTTGCCGCGATACTGCTTCTAGGACCAGCCGCTGGTTTTGTTGTCCCAGTTTTGAGCCTCGCAATTGCTGATGGTATTCTGCGCAGGAGAACGTGGTACAGAGTACTATTCAATATATCGACTGAAGCCTTAATGTTTGCCGCTGGGGGCATCCCTATCCAGTTGTTATTTGACCAGGATCCCCGGTTGCTATCATCCACGACGGAGGCTTTGGGCCTGCTGCTTGCGGCCACGGCCTTTGCGCTCATCCCGAACGTGCTCGTTTCGGCGGTGGTTGCCCTTTCTGAAAAGATATCCTTCTGGACCGTCTGGCGGGGCAACCACCAGCCGCTTTTGCTCACCTATGCTGCCGTTTTGCCCACGGGGCTGGCTTTCGCCATCCTCTGGCAGGTCCAGCCCCTCAGCGTTGTTCTGACCATTGTGCCGCTGGTTGCCATCCGCCAGAGCTTCGAGATCGCCACCAGGCTCCGCCACGAGACCGAAGAGGCCCTCTACGCCCTCGTTCGGGTCCTCCACGAGCGGGACGGCGAGACCGCCGACCACTCCGAGCGGGAGGCCCGCTACGCCGAGAAGATCGCCCGCCGCCTCGGCCTCACCGACGACGAAATCCGGGTCGTCGTGCAGGCCGCCCGCCTCCACGACATCGGCAAGGTCGGCGTCCGGGATTCGGTCCTGCGTAAGGCCGGGCCCCTCACCGACGAAGAGTGGGCCGAGATGACCAAACACCCGGTCATCGGCAGTGACATTCTCAACCACCTCTCCCTCTTCCGCCCGGGGGCGAAACTGGTCCGCCACCACCACGAGCGCTACGACGGCAAGGGCTACCCCGACGGCCTTAAAGGCGAGGAGATCCCCCTGGGCAGCCGCATCATCGCCGTCGCCGACGCGTTTGACGCCATGATCTCCGACCGGCCCTACCGCAAGGGCATCCCGGTCGACGAGGCCCTCCGCCGGCTGGCCGCCGAGGCCGGCCGCCAGTTCGACCCGGTGGTGGTCGGCACCCTGATTAAGATCGTGACGGAGGAGCTGGCTGAGGCCGGGTCGGAGAACCCGGCCGGGGAGGGGCCCAGGCTCAAGGCCGTCGGTGAAGATTCTGCTTAGCACCCTGGCCTTCGTCTCCCTTGCCGTCCTGCTCGGCCTGCTCACCGGCGGCCGCCTGAGCTGGCTCGTTCGCAACACAACCGCCCTGCGGCTGGCCTGGCTTGCCCCGCTGGCCCTCATTTTCCAGTGGGTTTTCTTTGAACTGCCGGGCATGGACCGGCATGACCTGGTCTTTGCCGGCCACCTGCTTACGTATGCGCTGATCCTCCCGTTCATCTGGGCGAACCGCCGGATGCCCGGCATGCCGGTACTGGCCGCCGGCCTGGGCCTCAACCTGCTGGTTATTCTTCTCAACGGCGGAATGCCCGTCGACCCGGAGACCCTCCGGGCCATCGGCCGGGTTGGGGTTTATCAGGAGCTGGTGAGCAGGGGCTGGTCGGGCAATGCCGTCGCCCTCACCGACCGGACGCTTCTGCCGTTCCTGGGCGACTGGCTGGTTCTGCCCGAGCCCTTCCCGGCCCGGGGGCCCTACAGCATCGGCGACGTGTTCATCTATGCCGGCGGCTTCTGGCTTCTGGCCGGCCTCACCCGGGTCCGGCCCGCCGGGTCGGACGCCCCGGCACGGCCTCAGTCGGCGTAAAAGGGCCCGAGGCGGATGGGCGCCTGCGGGTTGGCCGGCATATCCAGCCGGTCCAGCCGCCGGATGCTCGGGTACTCATAGAGTCCCGTATCGACCCAGAAGGGTCCCCGGCCGGGCAGGCCCGCAAAGTCGGCCCAGACGATGACCAGGTCTCCGGCCTGCCAGACCCGGGACGACGTCCGAACGTCCCGGGTTATTACCACCGGCCCGTTCTCATCCCCGGCCCGCAGGTGGTGAAACTGCTGGAGGATCTCCGGCGGCCGTGACCCGTTTACCTGCCAGAGGCTGGTTAAACGCCAGCTGTCCCCAACCCTTCGCCACCGGTAGCCCAGGTATTCGATGCCCCCGGCCAGGGGGACCGGCCCAAACGGCGTAAAGCCGGCCGGCGGGCCTTCGCGCAGGGTGATTACCAGCGCGGGCGGCCACTGGCCCCGGCCGAATTCGGTGGGCCCGGAAGCTTTAACGCCGGCGGCTTCGAGTTCCTGGATGGCCGGCAGGTCCGGCGACGTTATCAGCATCCGGCCGCCGGCGGCCGGAATAAGCAGGGCCGAGCGGCCGTCCACGGTGCGGTGGGGATAGCCCCAGAGCAGGACGTCAAAAATGGCGGCGTCCGGGTCGAATTCCGGGGCGTCGCCCGGCGCAACGACGATGACCGGCCGGCCGTCCTTCACTGCCCCGGCCGCCTCCCGCACCAGGGATAGGGGCCGGGAGAATGGGTGGGGCACCGGCAGTCCGGCCGCCAGTCGGTCGAAGCCGCCTGCCAGGCCGACGGCCTGACTGGCGGCCGCCGTAATGACGGCCGCCGTCGCCGCCAGGCGGAGCCAGCGGCCCGGCAGGCTGGAGACGGCCGCCCCGGCCGCGGTGAAGGCCGCCGGCAGGGCCATAAGCTGATAGTTCGGGTAAAGGGGCGTGGCGCGGGCCAGGAAGAAAAGGGGCGGCGCAAGGGCCCAGACCAGAATGAGGGCGGCTTGAAGCCGGCGGGTTGAATCGGGGTTCCGCACGGCTTCGAGGCCAAGCCAGCCCAATCCCAGGACCGCCAGGAGCAACACCAGGCTGCCGGTCCAGCCCGGGTCGGCCGGCGCCCCGCCCAGGTTATCATCGCCCCGGATGAGGCCGGCCCACTGGCGAAAGCTTTCAAAATCCACCACCGCCGGCCGGCCCAGGACCTCCCGAACCCCGGCTAAAATCTCCGGCCGACAGCACAGGGCGCTGACAATAAAGGGCAGAGCGGCCAGCCCGGCCAGGAAAAAGCCGGCGATGACGGCCGGGAGGCCCTTTCTGGGCCGGAAGAGGGCAAGGAGCGCCAGGCTTGCCGGTATCAATACAAGGCCGGAATAGTGGACCTGAAATCCGAACCCGGCCAGGAAGCCGAAAATCACGGGGCCCCAGCGCCGGCCCCGGCCGAAGCCGGCGAAAGCCGCCACCGCCCAGAGGACGCTAAGGGGGGCCATCAGGTTCTGGGCCCAGATGCTCCGGGCGTGGAGCACCCAGGGCGGCGACGCGGCCGCCAGCAGGCCGGCCGCCAGCCCTGCCGGAAGCCCCCATCCGGTCCGGGCCAGCCAGAAAACGCCGGCAACGGCCGCGGTATTCAGCAGGCCGACGAACAGGGTTGCCCCCAGGGGGTCGCGGCTCAGAAGGTACGGGAGCGCCATTACCCAGGCCGCCCCCGGAAAATTCGGGATCGGCACCGAAGCCGGCATCCCGACCGTCGGTATTCGGCCGGAGGCCGCAAACTCCAGGGCCAGGCGGCTCAGGTAAGCTTCGTCGAAGCCGAAGTTGTTCACCCCGGGCCAGCCGAGCCGGAGCCACCCGGCGAGGCCGACGACCAGAAGTCCCACCGCCAGGTCCCGGGCGGGCAGGCGTCTGAGCGGCGCCTGGGATTCGGGTTGGGGTTTTGCCGACATCTTGAGAAAATGGGCCGGACCGACCCGCCGTCAGCCCCCGCCGCCTTTCAGCTCGTCGAAGGGGCTTTCGCCCCGGGCGGCCAGGTCGAGGAGCTCGGCGACGGCCTGCCGGGCCTTCGCCCTGACTTCCGGCGGGTAAAGGTCAGAGGCCTCAAACTCGGCCTCATCGAGAACCCGGTGGGTGCCGTCGGGAAAGATATAGACGTCCAGGGCGAGGTCCCGCCAGGTGATGACCTGGCCGTCAAATTCGGCCGGCAGGCAGATGTTGCAGTAGTAGCCCTTGAGCCGGCCCGAAACGTCGAAAATTTTTAAAACGTTGTACCAGCGGTCCCGGTAATAATACTCGACCCAGAGCTCCCCCTCTTCCAGGGTAATGCCCAGCTCCGGCAGGAAGACCGGCTGGCCGTGGGGGGATGCGAAGGGCGCCCGGACGACGATGCGGGTGTTCGCCTCCAGGAGCTCGGCAAAGTAACTGTAACCGGGCTTGCCGTCGTAGGTCAGCTTCTGAACCCGGACCCGGCGGCCAGGTTCAGCGCCCGCTTCTTTTGAATTCATCAGAGCACGACCCGGAGGGGGATCCGCCACTCGTTATTGGCCTTGAAGGCCTGGATTTTGCCCTGGCGGATGAGCTGACGGACGTGGTTCGGCGTAAAGCCGAGGGCCTTTGCGGCCTGGCTCACCCGCAGGGTTATCTTATCCAGGTCCACCGGGGCGTCATCTGCGTAATCGGCCAGCAGGCCCGTCAGAACTTCGTAGCGGTCGAGGGCGAAGCGGATGGCCAGCGGGTCCCGGCTGCTGATGGCTTCCCGACGCTCGGCTTCGAGTCGTTTTCGGATGTCTGCGGCCCGCATCCCCCTCGATTATAGCCGAGGCCCCGGCGAGGGTTTACAACTGCTGACAAGGCTTTCGAGTTTTGATGGCTTTCGGCGGGTCAGCAGGCTTAGACCCCGGTCAGCCGCGAACCGGTAACCCAGGGTTCTTAGGAGGTTAAGGGCCAGGTTCCGGCTCAGGCTGAGCCCTGGCCCGGCCGGTCTGCAGTGACCACGCAGCCGGCGCACTCAGGCGCTCAGCTGACCCACCGGCAACCCATAAGAGCTCCTGCTCGGCCCAGGCTCCGGGCAGCCGACACCGACGCCGCCGGATAACACCGAGCGCGGCGGCCAGCCGTACTCCGCCTGCTCAGAGCTCTCCTCAAGGCCGACCATGGCCGGGGGGCCGGTCAAATACCCCATTGCCCCATTCTCGACATAAGCGCCTTGCGCTTATCTCGAAAATCTTACAGCCGCCTCCATCTCGGGCCGCCCCAGGCAGCCCCCAGGACAACCGGTCCGGTCATCAGCCCCGCATCCAGGGTCAAGACCTTGCCTTCTAGTGGCATCCGCTCAAGGAGCGCAATAGCAGCCTCCGTCTTATCTTGGCCCTCGGCTACAACCTGACCCAGGACCAACCCGACCCTGTGACCGAAGGCCGCAACTACCATAAGGGGCGCCTCACAATCCCGCTTGCTGCCCCGCCGGCTGATTCGCTCCGCATTTACGGCCGTTAGCCAACCGTTAAACGCCTCCAGCCGCAACGGTAAAGGAGAGTCCTGGGCGCAGAGCGCCCGGGCGGGTATCCGGTTGCGGTGAAACGACAGGTGTCGGGTAAGCCAATGGGAGTGAGCCCGAGCCCACAGCCACATGCCCCGCCGCGAAGCTTGACCGTTAATGGCGGCGGCAAAGACCGCCGTGCCTGCCCCTGGGGTCCGGAATCCCGGCCAGAACATCGAGCAAGCTCTGCTGCACGGCCTTCCACCCAAAAATAGCCTGAGCTCAGAAAACTGGGAAACCCTGGGTCAGTGGGAAAAGGGGTTGCCAGCAGCTGCCAACTTTGCTATCATCTATTCAGCCGAACGGGTGTGCGATTGAATGCGGGTAACCCAGGCTTTCCGGTTTGAGCTGGACCCTAATACGTCCCAGCGGGTCTCTTTAGCTAAACACGTTGGGACGGCCCGCTTTGCCTACAACTGGGGCCTGGTACGGTGTCTTGAAGCCTTAGAACGGGGCGAACGTATCCCCACCGCGGCAGACCTTCACCGGCAGTGGAACGTCTGGAAGCGGGAGCATGCGCCCTGGTGGACGGAGGTCTCCAAATGTGCTCCCCAGGAGGCGTTTCGTGACCTTGAGCGGGCCTTCCGCAACTGGCGGGAAAGTCGGGCGAAGCGTCCCCGGTTCAAACGCAAGAAAAACTTCGACGACAACAGGGCCCGCCTTACGGGTTCGATCCGGGTGTTCCCCAGGCACGTCCAGCTCCCTCGCATCGGGAAGGTTCGGACCAAGGAACCCACGGCGAAGCTGCTTGTCCTGCTGGAGACCGGCAAGGCCAGGATACTCTCCGCCACGGTTTCTCGGGAAGTCGACCGGTGGTTTGTGAGCCTTACCTGCGAGGTGGAGCGGCACGACCCCGAGCGTAGGGAGGGGGAGCCCGTAGGGGTGGATCTGGGCCTTAACTGTTTTGCCGTCCTTTCCGACGGAACCCGGATTGAAGCCCCCAGACCCTTAAAGCAAGCCCTCAACCTTTTAAGGCGCCGTTCAAGGCAGCTTTCCCGCAAGCAGAAGGAGTCAAAAAACCACGCTAAGGCTGTCCTCAGGCTGGCCAGACTTCACCGGCGCATCCGAAACATCCGCCGGGACTTCCTGCATAAAATCACCACCTGGCTGGCGAAGACCAGGCCGGCTATCGTGGTCGAGGAGCTTTCCGTGCGGGGTCTTATGGGCGGATGGCACTCCCGGTCGGTGGCCGACGCGGGCTGGGGAACCTTCCGGCGGATGCTCGAGTACAAGACCAGCTGGTACGGCTCACGGCTCATCATGGCGCCCCGAAGTTTTCCGTCTACCCGCTGTTGCTCGCGCTGTGGTCTGCCTGGCCCAAAGCTTTCCCTTTCACAGCGGGTGTTCCGGTGCCCGGCCTGTGGGTTTGAAGCCGACCGGGATTTTAACGCCGCGCTGAACCTGCGACTTTACGGGCTAGCCCACCTTACGGGCTCTACCGGGAGTTCCCCGGGAAGTGACGCCTGTGGAGACCGGCTCTGCGGCGGAACGGCCCTTACGGGCCGGTCTACGAGCACCCGGTCGCTGAAGCAGGAAGGAATCCGGGAATAAAATTCCATGGATTCCGGAACGGTATAATGTTTTGCGATGGCTCGGAAGAAGACCTTGCCCCACCGCCGCGCCAGGAAGAAGGTCCGGGTCCGGTCAGCCGGGGTCGTCGAGCCGGCCCGGACCCAGGCCGCCGCGGCCGAACCGGCCGTCGAAGCCCCGCCCCGCCGGACGCCTCCGGCCCCGTCAGGGTCAAAGGGCCCGGCTGTGGTCATAGATTTTCGGGACATTGAGCTTTACGTCCGGCGGGAGCTTGTCCGGATCGCCATCGTTGCGGCCGTCGTCTTCGGCTTTATTGTCGTGGCTGGAAGCCTGACCCACTGAAAGCCCGGCTCAGCCGTCGGACGACGGGATGGTCGCGGCCGGCTCCCGGGCCCGGGCCGCCGCGATGAAGGGGCTGATCAGGTCGATGGGGATCGGGAAGATTACGGTAGAGTTCCGCTCGCTGGCAATTTCGGTCAGGGTCTGCAGGTAGCGCAGTTGCAGGGCCGCCGGCTGGGTGGCGATGATCCGGGCGGCTTCGGCCAGGGTCTGGGAAGCCTGGAGCTCGCCCTCGGCGTGGATGATCTTGGCCCGCTTCTCCCGTTCGGCCTCGGCCTGCCGGGCCATTGCCCGCTGCATCGCCTGGGGCAGTTCCACGTCTTTAACCTCGACGACGCTCACCTTCACGCCCCAGGCCAGCGTCTGCTCGTCGATGATGCGCTGGAGCCGCTCGTTTATCCGCTCCCGGTGGGCCAGCAGTTCGTCGAGCTCGCTCTGGCCGACGACGCTGCGCAGGGTCGTCTGGGCGATCTGCGAGGTGGCCTGGACGTGGTCGAGGACCTTCAGGACGGCGGCCGCCGGGTCGACGACCCGGAAGTAGACCACGGCGTTCACTTTGACGGTGACGTTATCCCGGGTTATCACCTCCTGGGGCGGCACATTCATCGGCACCACCCGCAGGTCGACCTTGGCCCTGACCCATTCGATGAAGGGCCAGAGGAGTATAAGCCCGGGTCCCCGCACACCGGCAAGCCGGCCCAACCGGAAGACGACGGCCCGTTCGTATTCCTGGACAATTTTTACGACCGATGAAACGATAATGAAGATGAAAAACAGGACGATAAGGCCGATAATCAGTCCCAGCGTGCCGCTAGGCATTTGCCCCCTCCTTCTGGACAATGGCCGGCTCCGGGAGCTCTTCGGCCTCGGGCGGAGCCGGCTTCTCCTCACCAGGTAAAACCTTGACTTCCGGCGGATGCACCCGCCTGACCAGCAGGGTTGGCCCCTTTATCTCCTCGATTTTAACCTCTTCTCCGGGCTCCACCCGGCCGTCGAGGCTGCGGGCATCCCACAGCTCCCCGTTTATGAATACCAGCCCGGCCGGGTCGAGGACGGTCCGGGCGGTTGCAACCTGCCCGACCAGGGCCTCCAGACCCGTGTACGGCCGCCGCCGCTGGCCCCGGACAATGGCCCCCACGGTCAGGGCCATCATCGCCGCCATGGTCAGCGTAACCCCAATGATTACGGGCAGGGAAACCGCAAAGAGCGGGCCGCCGGGATTGAAAAGCAGCAGGGAGCCCAGCACCAGGGAGATGAGCCCGCCGATAGTGAGGACCCCGTGGCTGGTCACCCAGATCTCGGCAATGAACAGCAGGAAGGCAAACGCCAGGAGCAGGAGGCCGACCAGGTTGACGGGCAGCATCCCGAGGGCCAGCAGGCCCAGGAGCAGGGAGATCCCCCCGATAACGCCCGGCAGGACGGCGCCGGGGTTGGCCAGCTCAAAATAGATGGCCAGGATTGCGAGCGTAAGGAGCAGATACGCCACGTTCGGGTCGGTGATGGCCAGGAAGAACCGCTCGATGAGGTTCATTTCAAGGTTCACCGGGCGGGCATCCGCCGTTCGGAGGGTAACCCGGCCGACGGCGAGCTGGACTTCCCGCCCGTCCACCTGCCGGAGCAAAGACCCAAGGTCCGGGGCGAGGACGTCGACGACCCGGTCCCGGAGGGCCTCATCGGCGTTGCTGGAGATGCTGTCCCGGACGGCCCGTTCAGCCCAGTCGGCGTTGCGGCCCCGCCGCTGGGCCAGCGACCGCATGAAGGCGGCGGCGTCGTTGGTGGCCTTTTCGATGACGGTATTGTCGGCCTGACCGGTGCCAAGACCGACGGGGTGGGCGGCCCCAATGGCGGTATCCGGGGCCATGGCGGCGACGTGGGCGGCCATGGTTATAAACGCCCCGGCGGAGGCGGCCCGGCCTCCCGGCGGGTAGACGTAAACGATGACCGGGATGCGGGCGTTTAAAATGCGCTGGACAATATCCCGCATGGAGGACTCGAGGCCGCCGGGGGTGTCGAGAAGAATTACGGCCGCCACGGCCCCGCCGTCCTCGGCCTCGGTCAGCGCCCGGTCAATGTAACGGGCCGAAACGGGGTTGATGACACCTTTAAGTTCGAGGACCCCAACCCACGGTTCCGCCGCCTGAGCCGGGCCCGGTAGAAGGCCACCGGCAAGAGCCCCAAAGGCAACCAGGACAACGAGAGCTATGGCCCGAACCGTTTTAGCCACCTGAATACGTCCCGATTTCATTATACTCCGGGGCGGTAAAAGGCGGGCGCTCCCTTTTGCCGGCCGGCGCGGGGCCGACGGGCCGTATTGTTGACAGCCGGTCACCGGTGTGTTAGCCTTGGGTAGCCTGAGGAGGTGCCTGAAAGGGGTGAGGCGGCCGGCGCGGCTGCGACCAGGTTTGGGAGGCGGTTAAACCCTCAGAAATTTTTCTCCGGAGAAAGGAGGAAAGTCATGCTCGTTATGGGCTTCTTCAAGCTGAGAAAGCCGGCTGGGATGTCGGATAAAGAGTTTTACACCGTCTGGCAGAAAGAGGCGGAGGCAGCCCTCGAGGCGGTCAAACAGGGTGCCATCAAAGCCATCTGGAAAGTTGCCGGGAACCCCTGGGTTATTGCCGTCCTTGACGTCGGCGTCGGCGACGACATCGACCACGCCCTCCAGGGCCTGCCTATCTGGAAGCTCGGCTACCAGCAGATCGTCGAAAGCATCGACTGGATTCCCCTGCGCCCCTATGAGAACTGGGCCGAGGACCTCAAGCGGCTTGCAGCCGAGGCCCCCTAAGGGCCTGACCCTGTGCGCGGCCCCTGCCGGTCGCAGCGCACAACAAGTTTTACCAAGGAGGTCTCACCCGTGGGTTACACCATTTATCCCCTGCTGCTTGGCGAGGTTGAGGTTGACTACAGCTTCCTGGTCTGGCAGACCAACTGCGGCCAGGCGACATATGTTCCGGCCACGGCCTTTCTAATTCTGGGTGCGGACCGGCCGGTTCTGGTCGACGCCGGGTTTCAGAGTCCGGAGCGGGTTAAGGCCTACAGCGGTCTGAACGCCCGGCAGGCCCCGGACCAGACCCTGGAGGCCCAGCTCGGCAGGCACAATCTCCGGCCCGAAGACATCGGCTATCTGATCCACACCCACCTTCACCTGGATCACTGCGGCCTGGATTACAAGCTTACGAACGCCCGGATCTTCGTCCAGCGCCGGGAGCTCCAGTATGCGGCCGCGCCGCTGTTTCCGGTGGCGTTCTATGACCGGCTGGATATCGCCCGGCTTGTTAACGACCTCTGGAACCAGGTGGAGCTCCTCGACGGCGACGCCGAGATCCTGCCGGGGATTCGGACCGTGGTGACCGGGGGGCACACCCCGGCCCACCAGATGGTCTATGTCGAGCTCGACTCGGGGCGGGCGATTCTCACCGGGGATGCAGCTTATATCGTCGAGATGAACGTTCGCCAGCAGATCCCGTTCGGCTACTACATCAACCTGGAGGAAGTCATGGCCGCCCTCAAGCGGATCGCCCGGGAGGGCAGGTATATCCTGCCCACCCACGACGCCGAGGTCCACCGGCTTTACGCCGGCGGCCTTAAATAAGGCGGCCTAGCCGGCCCGGGTCGCCAGGGCCGCCTCGAGAACCTGCCGGATCTCCCGGATCGTCTCCTGCCGGAGGCCCGTCCGGTAGGCTTCCCGGAGCCGCCGGCTCCGCTCGGCCCGGGCCTCCTCTTCGGAGAGGCCAGTCTGCTGGGCCAGCTCCTGCGCAAGCCGCTCACGGAGTTCGTTGGCCGCCCGGGGCCGCTCAATCCAGACGCCCAGCTCGTTAAACTCGGCGTCGAGGAAAACAAAGGTCGGGATCGACCGGAACTGCCCCTGGTTTAAATACGCATCCATTATGTCGAGGTTCTTGTCCCGGGGAAAGATGCGGACTTCAATGTCGGGACTGCATTCGGCAATCTTGATGAGGATGGGCAGGTTGGTGTAGACGTCGGGGCACCAGTCCTCGGCCAGGGCGACAACCTTCAGCTTGCCCCCGACCCGGCCCGGTACCTGCGCGAAAAAGGCGCAGTCCTCGGGGCTCACCTGGGTTTCGGCGTAGCTTTCGGCAAACCGCTCTTTGTTCTGCTGAATAGCCTGCATGTATTCCGACCAGGTGTACCCCTGAGCAAACCGTTCGGCGGTTATGCCGGCCCGGTTACCTTTGAGGATGGCCATTCTGCTCCCTCCTTTAGAGGATTTCCTGCTCGAGTTCGCCGATGGCCTCATCGAGGGCCTCGACGATGCGGTCGATATCTGCCTTTTCGATGGTAAGGGGCGGGGCAATCTGAATTATCTCCCCGGCCCGGGTCAGAATCCCCCGCTTGAGCAGCTTCGGCGTAAGCTGCCCCCCAATATCGTCCGCCTCAGAAAAACGCGCCTTCGTCCGCCGGTCCCGAACCAGCTCCACCGCCCACAAAAGCCCGATGCCCCGCACATCCCCAACGACCGGGTGCTCCTTAAGGGCCGCAAGCCGGGACCCCAAATACCGGCCGGCTTCGGCCGCCCGCTCCACCAGGCCCTCCCGCTCCATTATCTCCAGGTTCTTGAGGGCCACCGCCGTCGCCACCGGGTGGGAGCCAAAGGTTATCCCGTGCTGAAAGGCCTGCCGCCGCTCACCCTTGAACCGGTCAAAGACCTTCGGGCTGGCAATGGCGGCCGCCACCGGCACGTAGCCCGAGCCCAGACCCTTGGCCACCGTCATGATGTCGGGCACAACCCCGAAATGCTCAATCCCAAACCAGCGGCCCGTTCGGCCGAACCCGTTTATCACCTCATCGGCGATCAAAAGCACCCCGTACCGGTCGCAGATCTCCCTGAGTTTCTGCCAGTAGACCGGCCGGGGCACGTGGACCCCGGCCGACGTCGAAATCGGCTCGGCGATGACGGCCGCAACCGTGTTCGGCCCCTCCTGCTCGATGGCTTCGGCCACGGCTTGGGCGCAGTAAAGGTTGTATTCTTCGTAGGTCATATGCTCGGGGTAGCGGTAGCTGTCGATGTTGATGACCGCAACCCCGCCCGGAACCAGCGGCTCAAAGTAGGTCCGGTCCAGGTAGCGGGCCCCGTTTACGGTCATCGCCCCGAACGTCTGGCCGTGGTATGAGCCCCGCCGGTAGATGAACTTGTAGCGTTTCGGCTCCCCGTTAAGATAGTGATACTGGCGGGCCATCTTCAGGGCGGTCTCCACCGCCTCGGAGCCCGAGTTGACGAAAAAGACATGCGAAAGGTCGCCCGGCGTAATCTCGGCCAGTTTGGCCGCAAGCTTAATGGCCGGGACCGAGGCGTAGGCGAAGGTGTTAACGTAGGCAAGCCGCTGCATCTGCTCGAAGGCGGCCTCGGCCAGCTCCCGGCGGCCGTGGCCGGCGTTTACGACCCAGAGGCCGGACATGGCGTCGATGTACTCGCGGCCCTCGATATCGTAAAGGCGGACGCCCTCGGCCCGCTCGAAGATTAAGAGGCCGCCGGGCTGGGCCAGTTCGGTCCACTGGCGGGTGTGAATCCAGAGGTGGTCGAGGGCCTGCTGGCGGAGGCGGGCCGCCTCCTCGGGGCCGGGCGGGGTCATCGTCATCCTCCTTGCCGGGTCTGGCCTCGGTTTCCGGGGTCAAATAATGATAGCCCCACCCGCCCGGCCGGGTCAAAAAAGTGCGGCCGTGGTAAAATCCGGGCCGGGATGGGGATCGATGACCGGGAGCTGGCCTGCTGGGTGGCCTTCAGCCGGGTGCCCGGCTTTGGCGCGAGCCGGATCCGCCGGCTCAAGGCCTACTTCGGCTCCCTGGCCGAGGCCTGGCGGGCCCCCAGACACCAGCTTCTCGCCGCCGGCCTTGAGCCGGCCCTGGCCGACCAGGTCGAGGCCGCCCGCCGCCGGGACCCGGCCGCTGACCTGGAGAGGTGCCGCCGCCTCGGCCTCCGGGTTGTCACCTGGGATGACCCGGACTATCCCGAACGACTGCGGGTAATCGATTACCCGCCGGCTGTCCTCTTTGTCAAGGGCGACGTCGTGGCGATCCGGAACTGGGCTGTGGCCGTAGTGGGCACCCGCCGGCCGACCTATTACGGCCGGGAAGTTGCCCGGACCCTGGGCCGGGACCTGGCCGCAAGCGGGGTCACGGTCGTGAGCGGCCTTGCCGCCGGGATCGATACCGAGGCTCATCGGGGCGCCCTGGAGGCCGGGGGCTGGACGGTGGCGGTGCTCGGGTGCGGCCTCGACCAGGTTTACCCGCCGCAAAATCGGGACCTGGCCCGGCGCATTGCTGACTCGGGGGCCCTGATAAGCGAGTTTCCGCCCGGTACCCCGCCGGCCCCGCAGAATTTCCCGATCCGCAACCGGATTATCAGCGGCCTGAGCCTCGGGGTGGTGGTTGTCGAGGCCGATGAACACTCCGGCGCCCTCATCACCGCCGGGTATGCGGCCGAGCAGGGCCGGGAGGTTTTTGCCGTGCCCGGTCCGGTAACCTCGCCCCAGAGCCGGGGCACCAACCGGCTCATTCAGGATGGGGCCGGGCTCATCACCGGGGCTCATGACGTCCTGGAGGCCCTTAAGCTTGCGCGGCTTGACCACCAGATTGAGCTCCGGCAGGCGGCCCCGGAAACTGAGTTAGAATTAATACTGGTCAAATTGCTGGACCATACCCCCACCCACATCGATGACCTGGTCCGCCAGGCCGGAAAGCCGGCGGGCGAGGTTGGGGCAACCCTGGCCTTGCTCGAGCTCAAGGGGCTGGTCCGGCACGTCGGCGGACAGTATTACGTTCGGGGTTGAGTATCAGAGGGATGGCGAAGAAGTTAGTCATTGTCGAATCGCCCACGAAGGCCAAGACGATCGGGCAGTACCTCGGCCGGGAGTATAAAGTCATCGCCTCGGTCGGACACATCCGGGACCTGCCGAAGTCCCGGCTCGGGGTTGACATCGAGCGGGATTTTGAGCCGAAATACCTGGTCCCGAAGGAGAAGCGGACCATAGTGCGCCAGCTTAAGGAGGCCGTCGCCGAGGCGCCGGAGGTGTTCCTGGCCACCGACCCGGACCGGGAAGGCGAGGCGATCTCCTGGCACATCATCGAGGCGACCCAGGCCGACCCGAGCAAGGTCCGGCGGGTCGTCTTCCACGAGATCACCCCGAAGGCCATCGCCGAGGCGTTCCGGAGCCCCCGTCAGATCGACACCCGCCTGGTGGAGGCCCAGCAGGCCCGCCGGATTCTCGACCGGCTGGTCGGCTACATGGTAAGCCCGCTCCTCTGGCGCAAGATTCAGCACCGGCTCTCCGCCGGCCGGGTGCAGTCGGTCGCCCTCCGGCTGGTGGTCGAGCGGGAGCGGGAGATCCAGGCCTTTGTTCCGGAAGAATACTGGACCGTTGAGGCCCTGGTCAGCCCCGCCGACCGGCCGGACCGGAAATTCCGGGCCGTCCTCTGGGGCATCGCCGGCGAGAAGGAAAAAATCAGCATTAAAACCGCCGATGAAGCCGGCGCCCTCGTTGAGGCCCTGAAGTCCGGCCGGTGGGCCGTGAGCGAGGTCCGCAAGCGGACGGTCCAGCGGGACCCGGCCCCGCCGTTTACAACCAGCACCCTCCAGCAGGAGGCGTCCCGCAAGCTTCGCTTCACGGCGAAGCGGACGATGATGATTGCCCAGCAGCTTTACGAGGGGGTCGAGCTCGGGCCCGAGGGTCAGGTTGGCCTGATAACTTACATGCGGACGGACTCGACGGCCGTAAGCGACCTGGCCCGGGCCGAGGCCCGCGACTACATCACCCGCCGGTTTGGGGCCGACTTTGCGCCGCCGGCGCCCCGCTATGCCCAGAAAAAGGCCAAGGGCGCCCAGGAGGCCCACGAGGCGATCCGGCCGACCTCGGTTTTCCGGGAGCCGGCCAGCATCCGGCAGTACCTCACGCCCGACCAGTATAAGCTTTACGACCTCATCTGGAAGCGGTTTGTTGCCAGCCAGATGGAGTCGGCCACCATCGAGCAGACCTCGGTGGACATCCTGGTCGACCAGACGGCCGACGGCAGAAACTACCTGCTCCGGGCGACCGGGTCGGTTATCCAGTTTCCGGGCTTTCTTGAGGTCTACATCGAGGGCAGAGACGACGAGGACGAGGCCGAGGAGGGCCAGCTGCCGCCCCTGCAGGCCGGCGAGGCCCTCAACCCGCTGGAGGTTACGCCGAAACAGCACTTCACCCAGCCGCCCCCGCGCTACACCGAGGCGAGCCTGGTCAAGACCCTGGAGGAGCTGGGCATCGGCCGGCCGAGCACCTACGCCCCGATCCTGGCCACGATTCAGGAGCGGGGTTACGTCCGGCGGGAGGACCGCCGGCTCATCCCCACTGAGCTGGGGATGGTGGTAAACGACCTGCTGGTCGCCCAGTTCCCGGAGATTTTCAACGTCGATTTTACGGCCCGAATGGAAGAGGAGCTCGACGAGATCGCCCGGGGCGAGACCAGCCGGGTCGAGGTGCTTCGGGACTTTTACATCCCGTTCCAGCAGGCGCTGGAGGCGGCCGAGCGGCTGGCAAAGATTGAGCTGGGCAAAGAGCTTCTCGACGAGAAGTGCCCGGACTGCGGCCGTCCCCTCATGACCCGAACCGGCAAGTACGGCCAGTTTGTCGGCTGCACCGGCTTCCCCGAGTGCCGCTACACCCGGCCGGTGGCCGTCAGCACCGGCGCCCGGTGCCCGCACTGCGGCGGCGATTTGGTGGAGCGCCGGGCCCGCCGGACGAAACGGGTCTTTTACGGCTGCATCAATTACCCGGCCTGCAACTTCACGGTCTGGGAGCGGCCGCTCCCGGAGCCGTGCCCCCGGTGCGGGGGTCTGCTGGTGGCGGCGCGAAGCGGCGGCCGCCGGTGCACCAGCGAGGCGTGCGGCTACGTTGGGGCCGAGGAACCGGTGGCGGAGGTTCTGGGCTGAAGCCCATCAGGATTCTGGTCCTGCACGGTCCGAACCTTAACCTGCTGGGCAGGCGGGAGCCGCACATCTACGGGACGACCACCCTGGCCGAAATTGATGCCCGGCTCCGGGCCGAGGCGGCCCTGGCCGGGGTTGAACTTGTGACCTTTCAGAGCAACTCCGAGGGGGAGCTTATCGACTTCCTTCACCGGGAGGCGGAGACGGCCGACGGGATTATCATCAACCCGGGCGCCCTGACCCACTACAGCTTGGCCCTGCGGGATGCCATCGCCGCCGTCGACCGGCCGACGGTGGAGGTCCACCTGAGCAACATCCACGCCCGGGAAGAATGGCGCCGCCGCTCGGTAATTGCGCCGGTGGCCCTGGGCCAAATTACGGGTTTCGGGTGGCGCGGCTACCTGGCCGCCCTCCGACTGCTGGTCGAGATCCTGCGGGGAGGGGAAGGTGAAAAGCCGACTCGAGCGCTTTAGGGAAATCCTGGCCAGCGCCGGGGTCGACGCCGTCATAATTTCCCAGCCGGAAAACCGACGCTACCTGAGCGGCTTTACCGGTTCGGCCGGCTACCTGCTTATCGGCCCGAATCTGGCGGTTCTGGCAACGGATTTTAGATACATCGAGCAGGCGGGGCAGGAGGCCCCGGAATTCGAGGTCTGGCGGATCGACGGCAGTCTCGTGCCGGCCCTGCGGGACCTGGTCCGCAAGCACGGCGTGCGGCGCCTCGGTTTCGAAGCCCACGCCGTAACCTATCAGACTTACCGGGAGTGGAGCCGGCACCTCCGGGGCCGGGGGGTGAGGCTGGTCCCCCTGCGGGGGCTGGCCGAACAGCTCCGGATGGTGAAGGACGACGCCGAGGTGAGTCTCATCCGCCGGGCGGCCGAAATTACCGACCAGGCCCTGGCCGCGGTTTTGAGCAACCTGAAGTTCGGGCTGACCGAGCGGGAACTTGCCTGGCAGATTGAGCGGACGATGCGGGAGCTCGGGGCCGACGGGCCGGCCTTCAGGCCCATTGTCGCAACCGGACCGAATGCGGCCCGTCCCCATCATCCGCCCGGCGACCGCCGGATTCAGCCGGGGGACATCGTCCTCATCGACATCGGGGCGGGGTTTGGGGGGTACCAGAGCGACCTGACCCGGACCTTCGTCTTCGGCCGGGCCGATGAGAAGTTTCTCGAGGTCTGGCGGATAGTGGCCGAAGCGAACGAGGCGGCCCGGCGGGCGGCCCGGCCGGGGGTATCGGCAGCCGAGGTGGATGCCGCCGCCCGGGAGGTGATAAGGGCGGCCGGGTACGGCGAGAACTTCGGCCACGGCCTCGGCCACGGGGTCGGCCTGGTTATCCATGAGGGGCCGCGGCTCGGGCCGAAGTCGGAAGATAGACTTGCGGCCGGCATGGTATTTACAATTGAGCCGGGAATCTACCTGCCGGGCTGGGGCGGGGTGCGGATTGAGGACCTGGTGGTCCTGCGGGACCACGGGGTTGAAGTGATATCGCAGTCGCCCAGGTTCCCGGTCCTGGAAATCTGATGGGGGACGATCGATGATTGAGACCGGCGACCTCCGACGGGGCATGACCATCGAGATCGACGGCGAGCTCTATCAGGTCCTTGATGTTGAGCACCTCAAGCTCGGCCGGGGCACCGCCCAGGTCAGGATGCGCCTGCGGAACCTGCGGGCCGGCCACATCATCGACCGGACGGTCCAGGCCGGGACCCGCTTCGTCCGGGCCTACCTGGAGGCTCGACCCGCCCAGTTTCTCTATAAAGAGGGCGACCTTTATCACTTCATGGACCAGGAAACCTACGAGGAGTACACGGTCGGGGCTGACGTCCTTGGGGACGCGGTGAACTATCTCAAAGAAGGAATGCAGGTCGAGCTGATGTTCTACCGGGACCAGCCGGTCGCCGTCGAACTGCCTACGGCTGTGGACCTGAAGGTTGTCGAAACTCCGCCGGCCTTCCGGGGGGATACCGCCGCCGGCGGTACCAAGCCTGCTACCCTGGAGACGGGTCTGGTAATTCAGGTTCCCTTCTTTATCGACGTCGGGGATGTGGTGCGGGTTGACACCCGGACCGGCGAATACATTGAGCGGGTGACTGCCGAAGGCTGAATCCGGGCCCAGATGGAAGACTTTACGGCCATTGGCCGACTGCTCATCATCTTCGGCCTGGTTCTGGCCGGCCTCGGGCTTCTGCTCCTGCTGGCCGGGCGGGTGCCGGGCGTCGGCCGGCTCCCGGGCGACATCGTTATTCAGACGGACAACGTCACCTGCTTTTTCCCGCTGGCCACGATGATTATCCTCAGCATCCTGCTGACGGTGCTGTTAAACGTCGTGGCCCGCCTTTTCCGCTGAACTTTTTACCAGCCCAGGGCGTAGCCCTCGCCCCGGATGTCAAAGGCTCCCTGAAAGATGCCCCGCTGCGGGTCGACGGCGATCAGCATCGCCCGGCCCGGCCCGAACCAGGGGTGGACAAGCTCGACGTTATGGCCCCGCCGCCGAAGCTCGGCCACCGTCGATTCGGGAATCCGGGCCTCAACCTGAACCTCGTTGCCCTCCAGGTTGCCCCAGCGGGGGGCATCCAGGGCCGCCTGGGGGTGCAGGCCGAAATCCAGGACGTTTACCAGCACCTGGAGGTTGACCATTACCTGGTAGTGCTGGCCGGGTGTTCCCCCGGAAAGATAGGGGCGGCCGTCCCGGAAGACCATATAAGTGTTCAGGGTGTGGACCGGCCGCTTGCCGGGCTCGAGCCGGTTCGGGCTGGCCGGGTCCGGGCTGAAGCCGCACAGCCGGTTGTTTAAAAGGATGCCGGTATCCCCGGCCACGACGGCTGAGCCGAAGACGTGGAAGATGCTCTGAATCCAGGAAACGAGATTGCCGTGCCGGTCGACCGCCGTAAGGTAGGTGGTTTCCCGGCCGACGCTGAGCTGGCCCGGGGCCTGGCCGGGGCCCGCCCGGTCCGGACGGATGAGCCGGCGCCGGCTTTCGGCGTGGGCTTCGGAGAGCAGGTGGTCAACCGAAAACTCGACAAACTTCGGGTCGCCGGCATACTTGAGCCGGTCCTCAAAGGCGAGTTTCTTTGCCTCGATCTCCAGGTGGATGACGTCGGGGCTCAGAAAGCCGCAGCCGGCCAGGTCGAAGCCTTCGAGGATTTTAAGGCACTCCAGCAGGATGAATCCCTGCGAGACTGGGGGCTGACCGAAGACCGTGTAGCCCCGGTAATTTACCGAGATGGGGTCGAGGACCTCACAACGATAGGCGGCCAGGTCGGCCTCGGTCAGAATGCCCCCGAGCTCGGCCGAGGCCTTAACCAGCCGGCGGCCGAGTTCGCCCCGGTAAAACGCTTCCCGGCCGCCGTCGGCGATTTCCCGGAGGGTTCGGGCCAGGTCCGGCTGGCGGAGAATCTGGCCCGGCTCGGGCGGGTTGCCGTCGGGCAGGAAGGTTCGGGCCGAGGCCGGGAAGCGGCTAAGCCGGCCGGCGTTGGCGGCGATGGCCGCCGCCAGCCGGGTTGTGATGGGAAAGCCCTCCTCGGCCAGGGCGATGGCCGGCTCGAAGATTTCGGCGAGGGGCCGGGAGCAGTAGCCCTCCCAGATGGTCAGCCAGCCGTCGACGACGCCCGGCACGGTGACGGCCAGGGGGCCGGTGTTCGGGATGCCGTTGGGGAACCGGTCCGGGGTTGCGGCCGCCGGGGCCGGGCCGCTGGCGTTAATGGCCTGGACCCGGCCGTCTTCGGGCCGGTAAACTAGGGCGAAGAGGTCGCCGCCGACGTGACTGCTCTGGGGTTCGACCACGGTGAGGACGGCCGCCGCCGCCAGCGCCGCATCGAAAGCGTTGCCGCCCTTGCGGAGCATCTCGTAGCCGGCCTGGGCGGCCAGGTAGTGGTTTGCGGCGATAAGGCCGTTCCGGGCCATAACCGGCCCGCGGTTGGGTCCCTGCAGGTCCACCATGGGGCAGCTACTCCGGGCAAAATTTGGGCTTTTGGCCCGGCACGATTTTAGCCCCGCGGGGTTCGGGGTGTCAATCGTCGGGGTCGTCGTCAGCGCGGTGGCCTTCGGCCTGCGGGCCTTCCGGCTCGCCGACCACAACATCTGGTACGACGAGGCCTTTACCCTGGGGATCGCCCGGCTCGGGTTTTTCGAGGCTGCCCTGCGCACCGCCGCCGATACCCACCCGCCCCTTTACTACTGGCTCCTCGGCATCTGGGAATCCCTGGTCGGGGCCGAACCGTTCGGCCTCCGGTTTCTTACGGTCGTCCTTTCGGTCCCGGCGGTGGCTGTGGGCATGGCCCTCGGCCGGCGGGCCTTCGGGTCGGTTGGGGCGCTCTGGGCCGGGCTCTTCCTGGCCCTGAATCCCCTTCACCTCCGGTGGTCCCAGGAGGTCCGGATGCACGCCCCGGCCCTGACCTTCGGCCTCATCGGCCTCTACTTCGGCTACCGCTGGCTTACGGATATTAAAGCCCGCCGCCTCCACCTGGTCGGGTACGCCCTCGGACTCTCGGCCGCGGCCTTCACCGTTTACCTGACGGCCGCGGTGCCCCTCCTTGCCGGCCTCTGGGCGTGGAAAAACCGGCGGGGCCGGGCCTGGGTCCTGGCCAGCCTGGGCGTATTTGGGCTGATTGTTCCCTGGCTCGGGTTTGCGCTGACCCGCCAGCGGAGCTGGGCGGCCGGCCCGCCCACGCCCCTCCCGGAGGCCCTGCGGGCTCTGCCCGAGGGGCTCATCCTTGGGCGGGGCGGCGCCGACAGCCTCTGGCCCCTGGCCGCCCTGGCGGTGGCGGCCGCCCTCCTGACCGGCCTGGCCCACCCGGCGGGCCGGGGGTTCGCGGCCGGCTGTATTTTACTGACGGCCTTCGGCGTACTTTTACTTTTACTTTTTCCCCGGCCGCTGGGGTACGTGCCGGTCTACGACCCGCGGTATTTTCTGCCGGCCGTGCCCCTGCTCGGCCTGACACTGGCCGCCGCCCGGTCCCGTCTTCCGGCGGTTGCCCTTGCGGCCGGGGTTCTTGGGCTTCTCCTGGCGGGGACCTGGCAGTATCTGGAGGGCCGGCGGCTCACCGACGATTATCTGACCCTCTTTCGGGTCCTGCGGACGTATGCGGTCCCCGGCGACCTGGTTGTCCTGGTTTCGGGCGACCGGCTGCCTATCTTTGAGTACTACGCCCGCCGCGCCGGGCTGACGGACCTGGGGGTTATTCCGGTTTCACCCCGCACGGACCCGGGCTGGCGGGCTCAGGTTGACGGGCTGACCGGCCGGTTCTGGCTTATCCTGATGGAGCCCGGCATTGAAGACCCGGACGGGGAGGTGCCGGCTTATCTGCGGGGCAGGTTTGTCGAGGCGGCCCGGTTCATGTTCGGCTACAACGGGGCGGTTCTATTTGACCCGTCCGGCCGCCCCCCGACCCCGGCCAGGCTTGAGCCGGAAGTCCGGGTTAACGGACCCGGCGGCCTTTTCGGCTATGACCCGCCGATTGGCCGGGCCGGTCCCGGCGACCGGGTTTACCTGACAGTTTATGAAAACCCGGTTGGGGCGCCGGGGCGGATTGAACTTATCGACCCGGCCGGCAAAATCCGGCAGGTCTGGGACCTGGCCCCGGCGAACCACCCCGATTTGCGGTTCGTGAGTCTGGTGGTTGAGGCCGGCCTGCCGCCCGGCCCCTACACCTGGGTCTTCCGGTCCGACGGAACGGCGGTCCGGCTCGGCGGCCTGGTCGTTGAGGGCACCCGGCCGCCGTCCGGTCCGGCCGGGCCGCCGGCCCGGACCCTGGACATCCGGTTCGGGGACGGAATCACCCTGACCGGGGTTGACCTTTCGCCTGCGGAGGTCAGGCCCGGCGGGGCCGTTGCCGTTCGGCTCTACTGGGCTGTCGTGGACAAGCCCACCGACGACTGGCAGGTCTTTGTCCACGTGGTGCCGTCGCCGGGGACAACTCCCGTAGCCCAGGCCGATGTCCGGCCGGCCGGTGGTCTGCTCCCCAGCTACCAGTGGGCGGCCGGCGACCGGTTTACTGACGAAATTAAAATCCGGCTCCCGGAGGCGTTGCCGGCGGGCGACTATTACGTGACTGCCGGCCTTTACCGGCTGGCTGACGGCCGGCGAAACCCGACCGGAACGGGTGAAAGCTTTGCGGTTCTGGGTCGGGTAGTTGTGACCGAGCGTTAGTTCGGGTAATATTTTCTGGGCGATAATGGCCGCAGAACCCCGACCTCCGAGCATATCGGTATTCTTTCCGGCCTATAACGACGCCGGAACCATCGCCTCAATGGTTATTGCGGCCGTTCGGACCCTGCGGTCGGTTACGGACGATTACGAGGTTATCGTTGTTAACGACGGGAGCGAGGACCACACGGCCGAAATTCTCGACGAGCTCGCCCGCCTTTACGACCGGGTCCGGGTGATCCACCACCCGAAAAACCTCGGCTACGGGGCCGCCCTGCGGACCGGCTTTGCGGCCTGCACCAAGGAGCTGATTTTTTATACCGACGGCGACGCCCAGTACGACCCCAGGGAGCTCAAACTGCTCCTGCCGGCCCTTAGAGAGGGGGTCGACCTGGTGAACGGCTGGAAGATCGAACGCAATGACCCCCTCCACCGGGTCATAATCGGCCGGATCTATCAGTATGTTGTCAAATTCGCCTTCGGCCTTAAGCTGAAGGACGTGGACTGCGACTTCCGGCTGATGCGCCGGACCATATTCGACAGGGTTCAGCTCAAGTCGGACAGCGGGGTGATCTGCGTCGAGCTGATGAAAAAGGTGCAGGACGCCGGGTTCGGCCTGGCCGAGGTGCCGGTTCACCACTACCACCGGGCCTACGGCCGGTCGCAGTTTTTCAACTTTCCCCGTATCAAGCGCACCCTGATTCAGTTAGGTCAGCTCTGGTTCGAACTGGTGTTTCCCCAGCTTGCGGGTAAGATCCCCCTGGTTGGGCCGAAGCTCGTCCGGACCGGCGCCGTTGTCGGCCCGAAGGCCGGGGAGGTTTAGGCGATGGCCCCGGAGCGGCCGGCCGGCGTGGCCGACGTTGCGGAACTGGTCGGCTTTGGGCTTTACCCCGAGGCGGCTCGCCGGCTATTGCGCCTCAGCCCCGACGAACTGAAGGCCGCTGTCCGGGAGCTGGCGGTGTCAAACCCCGATGGGCTCGTCCGGCTGGCCGTTGAGCTGGCGGAGGACCCTGCCGCCTTCGGCCGGGTGCTTGAGGGGTTGAGGGGGAGTCCGAATGCCGCCGGGATTCTGGAGGCCCTGACCCAGGCCGACCTTCCGAAGGAGCGGCTCAAGGAGGTCCGGCGGGAGCTTTTCCGGGCCGGCGGCCGGCCCGCCCCGCGGGCGCGGGCCCGGGAGGCCGAAGCGGACCCGGTCCTCCGGGCCTTTTCGACCCCGGTGACCCTCGACCGGGCCCGGGAGCTCATTATCCTTTTCCGGGGGGCGGTCGGCGGCCTTTATATTCTGGCCTTTGAAATCGGTCCCGGTGGGGTTGACTTAAGTTACCGGGAGAGCGTGCTGAGCCGGCTCGAAGCCGAAGTTGCCAGCCTCCGCCGGGCGGCGGCCGACGCCGACCTGGAGCTTTTCGAGCTGGAGCCCGACGAAGCCCGGGATGTCCTCTGGAACCGGCGGGGCGGGGCCGGTCTTTCGCCGGCGGCCGCCGCCTGGGTTGAACGGGTCGGGCGGCCCCGGCAGGAGTTCGCCGAGCACCCGGTTTACCGGCTGGTCAACCGCTCCGAGGTGAGGTTTAATCCCCAGTACCTGGCCGAGTCCGACAAAGTTGCCGCCGACGAGCCCCACCTCTGGCACTGGTTTATTCCGCTTCGGCTTTTACGCGACTTCGTCCGGGAGGCACGGAACCTGCTGGGGACGCAGGTTCTCCTGGATGAGGACACCCAGCGGCGCCGCTGGGCCGACCTGGTCGGCCGGGCGGTCCGCAGCCTTTTTGACGACCGCCCGGAAGTCCGGCAGACGCGGGTTGGGGCCCTCGAGGACCTGGCCCTCCTTTATGCCCGGGCCGGCCGGCTCCTTACGGCCAGGCGAATTCTGGCCGCCGCCCTGGCCCTCGCCGACCATGACCAGGACCCGGCCCGGATCCCACTGCTTGGAGCCCTGGTGGATGCCGCCGTGGGGGCATCCCTGCCGGCCCAGGCCCGGAGCCGGGCCGAGGAGCTGGGCCTCTGGGTGCCGGCGCAGGAGGAGGTCGAGGCCGGTGAAGAGCCGCCGGACCGGACCCGCGGCGGCCTCTGGCTGCCCCGAAGCTAGCGGGTGATTCGCCGATTCCTGGTCCTGGCTCTCCTTACGGCCGCTTTTCTCCTCCGCGTAAATAGCCTGGGTCGGGAGTCTTTCTGGTGGGACGAGGCCTACAGCGCCCTGCTGGCCGGGGAGCCTCTGGCCGACATCCTGCGGGGAGACAACCGGGCGACCGGTTCGGGCGAGGCCGAAAACCACCCGCCCGGCTACTACCTGGCCCTCCACTTCTGGGCGCAGGCGGCCGGAAATGGGGAGTTTTCCCTCCGGTTTCTTTCGGTCCTGGCCGGAATGATTCTCGTTGCGGCCGGGGGCTACCTCTGCCGGCAGGTGGCCGGCGGGCCAGGCCTTATCCTCGGCCTGGGCCTGCTGGGCGTTGCCCCGCCCCTGGTCTACTACGCCCGGGAGGCCCGGATGTTCACCCCGGCGGCGGCCCTGGCCCTCCTGTCCACGGCCCTGCTCTTGCGGTCGGACCGGAGGGGAATCTGGCCGGCCTGGGCCGGCCTGACCGTTGCCGGCCTGTATGTGTTTTATTATTACGTCTTTGTCCTGGTCGGGCAGGCGGCGGTCGTTTTCCTGAGCGGCCGGCGGCCCTGGAAAGAGGTAGGGGTTGTTGGGCTCGCCCTGATTCCGTGGGCGGCGGGCCTCATTCCCAAAGCGCTGGCCTGGGCGGCGCCCTTCGCCCTGCCCCCGGACCCTCTCCTCCGGTTGCGGTGGACCTGGGAGTTTTTCTGGCTCGGCCTGAGCGCGGCCGGGGGACCCCGGCAGGAATTCAATCCGGTCCTGCTGCTCCCGGGGGCGGTGCTTGTTCTGGCCGTGGTGCTCGGGCTCAGGTCGAGGGCGGCCCGGTGGCTGGGGATTGTCGCCGCCTCCAGCCTGATTCCGCCCCTGCTTATCGCCTTCCGGGCCCCGGCCTACCATCCCAGGTATGTTCTATTGGGTCTGGCGTTTATTATTGTTCTCCTGGCCGCCGGTCTGGCCGTCCGGCCTGCCGTCGGCCTCCCCATCGGGCTTGGGCTGGGGGTCCTCGGGGTCTGGGCGGTGTGGACCCAGCAGACAAACCCGGCGTTCTGGCGGACGGACTACCGGTCGGTCATCGACCGGGTGAGCCGGGAGGCCGGGCCGGGGGACCTGGTAGTCTTCAACGTTCCGCCGCCGTTTCGCTATTACTACCGGGGCGCCGCCCCCGCCGTGTCTGCTCCGGCTGCGCCCTACCGGGCCGAAGCAATGCTCGACTTTATCCGGCAAAGAGCGGCCCGGGCCGGGCGGGTCTGGTACGTCTGGAATCCTGAGGTGATGACCGACCCGGACGGCCTCTTTGACGGCCTGCTGGAGTCGGCCCTGATCAGGGAGGCCGAAACCTGGACCGGCAGCCTGCGGCTGACCGTCTACCGTCCGGGACCGGGCTTTGAGCTCAGCTGGGAGCCCGCGGCTTACGACTTTGGTTCGGTCCTCCGGCTGACCGGATACGCCGTGGTGCCCGGCCCGGCCGATGCTCCCGGCCTCCTGCTTCGGTGGCAGGTGAACCGGCCGCCGGACGCTCCGCTGAGCATCCGGGTCACCCTCCGGGATGGGGCTGGGGATAGCTGGGCCGTGGTCGACCGGCCGGTCCGCAACGACCGGTTTGAGCCGGCTGACCGCTGGGAGCCGGGCGAAACCTTTGAGCAGTACGTGCGGCTGGGACTTCCGGCCGGCCTGCCCCCCGGCGACTACACGGCCTGGGTCCGGGTTTACAGCCAGGCCCGTGGGGAGATTTTCGGGCTTGTTTCGGCCGGTCGGCCGACCGGGGCGGTCGAAGCGGCCCTTAATGCCGGCCGGCTGGAGAATCCCACCCCAACCCCGCCGGCGGGATTCAGCCTGCTCGAACCGCCGGCCGGCCGCCTTGCCGGCTACCGGCTTCCGGGGGAACCGGTGACGGCTGGCGAGCCCTTTGAGGTCGAACTCCTCTGGCGGGCCGGTCCGGAAACGGGCGCCGGGGACCTCTGGCTTGAACTTGAGGGTGTCGGGTTTGCTGACCGGATTCCCCTGACCGTCCCGCGGGCCGGCAGTCCGGGCTTTGTCCGCCAGCGGCTGAAGCTGACCGCTCCCGTGGCGGGGGAGGTGCGGCTCCGGGCGGCCGGCCGGACCCTGGGCGTCGTTACCGTTCAGCCGGCGGCCGGCCGCCGGTTTGAGCCGCCCCCGGTGGGGACCCGGCTGGACGCCCGGTTCGGGCCGGTAACCCTGTTCGGCGCAACCGTAAGCCCCGCGCCGCCCCGCCCCGGGAACCCGCTGACGGTCGCCCTGGTCTGGCGGGCGGAGGCCCCGGTCGGCCGGAGCCTTAAGGTCTTCGTCCACCTGGCCGGTCCCGACGGCCAGCCGGCTGCGCAGGATGACGCCGTACCGGGGAACTGGACCCGCCCGACCGACCGCTGGCTTCCCGGCGAATACGTCGAGGACAGCCACACCCTGTCCGTACCGGCCGCCCCGCCCCCCGGCCCCTACCGGCTCCTGGTCGGCCTTTACGACCCCCTCACCGGCGCCCGCCTGACCCTGCCCGACGGGGCCGACGCTGTCGAAATCTGGCGGGGAACCCTGCCCTAGGCCCGCCGGTTCACCCGGTCTTCGTCGAAGGCCACATAGCCGAGGTCGGCGAGCAGGCGCAGAAGCCAGCCGGCCTCGGGCGGGGTGATGGCGGCCAGGGGATCGTCTCCGGACCAGGCGGCTTCCAGGAGCCACCGCCTTATAACGAACTGGCTGGTCGGCCCGGCGGCGAGCCGTTCGAGGAGGGCCCGGACGGCCGGGTCGGCCAGGAGAATAGCCTCAAGGGTGACCTCGCCCCGGGCGACCTGATAGCCGAGCCCCGTAAGCTCGCCCTTCAGGCCGGCAATGCCTCGCCGCTCCACGTCAAAGCGGCGCTGGTGGGGGCAGATTCCGGCCAGGTGGCAGCCGTGGTCGGCGCAGCGGGGGACCCGCTGCTGGTAGGGCCTGACCAGACCAAGGCGGCCGAGCCAGCCGATTTTAAGGCCGAACTCCGGGCCGAGCCAGAAGTCGCACCCCACCCTGGCCCCGGCCACCCGGGCCAGGGCCTGGAGGGTCCGGTCAGGACTGCCCCTGCTCACAGGTCGTCCGGGTGCACAATCCGGGCCCGGCCGGCTTCAGCGAGCCGCCGGACTCCGGCCCAGAGGCGCCGGTAGTAGCCCTTGGCGACCCGGGCTTCGGGGGAGTCGGCCGGGCCCGGTTCCGTCAGGGTTTCCCGGCTGCCGATGAGGACAACGAGCCGGCGGGCCCGGGAGACGGCCACATTCAGCCGGCGCCAGTCGGCGAGCAGTTCGCCCAGGCTGCGCTCGGGATTGCTGGCCGTCAGGCTGATGACGATGGCGTCCCGCTCACCCCCCTGGAACCGGTCGACCGTATCGACTCTGACCCGGTCGGCCAGGTCGGGGGCGAGGTCGGCGATGGCCTGGCGGACCCGGGTATTCTGGCGCCGGTAGGGAGAGACCGCCCCGACCCGGTCGGGCGGAAGCCCGGCCCGGACGAGCCGGACAACAACCCGGGCGGCGAGGTCGGCCTCGAAGGGGTTGCTCCGGGTCTCGTCGGGGCCGGCCGTCTGCTCGGCGGCCTCGGGGATGCCGTCGGTGAGGACCCATATGACGTGCCGGTCGAAGGGGCTGGGGGGCGGCTGGCCGGCAACGGCCGGGGTTGCCGGCCGGAGGTTGCCGCCGTAGAAGGTTTCCCCGACCAGGTCCGAGATGGGCCGGGCCATCCGGTACTGTTCGGTGAGCCGGATGAGCCGCTGGGGATAGCGCTCAGCCAGCCGTTCAAACAGGGAGACCTTCAGGCTGTGGTCCGGCCGGAAGCCCCGGCCGGCCGTGAGCTCGGGGGGAAGGGGCGGGAATTCGGCGCTCTGAACGACGGGCGGGAGCTGACAGTGGTCGCCGACCAGCACCAGGGCGCCGTTAAAGCCGGGGGGCAGCCGGCGCAAAGCCTGGAGGGTTGCGGGTTCGGTCGCCTGGCCGGCTTCGTCGACGATGACGTGGCGAAAGACGAGCCCCTGAAGTTCCGGGGCGGCCGCGGCGGCGAGGGTGCCGACGAAGATCCCGGCGTGCCGGTGGAAAAGCGCCCCCCGGAGGAGGCAGTCTTTGAGCCGGCCTTCTAAATCAGTCCCGGTCCGGACGGCCTCCCAGAAGCCGACGCGTTCTGAGAGGACGCAGGCGGCAACTTCGGGCTCCATCCCGCCCATCACCCGCCCGACCCGGACAATAAAGGGCTCCAGCTCCGGACACGACCGCAGGAGCTTGAGGACGACCTCGTTGGCGGCCCGGTGAGTGTTGGCCAGGACCAGAACCGGCCGCGGGTCCGAAGCTTCGATGGGGTCCCAGAGGTACCGGAAGAAGAGCTGGCGGGCGGCCTCGGCGATCAGGGCGGTTTTGCCGGTGCCCGGCGGCCCCTGAACCAGCAGAAGTTCTCCCGGCCCGAGGCCGAGAATGCACCGGAGGGCTTCAAGCTGGCTCGGGCTCAGCTCGAGGACCGGCGTCAGCGGGCAGGGGGCCGGGACCGGAGCCGGCAGGTGCTCGCTTCCCAGAATAGCGCGGGCCAGGGCCGGAAGTTCGTTCTCCCGGACCCGGCGGCCCCGCACCCCGGCCGCGGCCATCGCGTTGAGCATGAAGTCCGTCAGGCCCTCGATTTCCCAGTCGACCTGTTCTCCCAGTCCCATCCGGTCAACGCGATACTCGGGAGCCGGGGGCAGGTGGGGTTCGTCGAGGTCGACCTCCAGGTGGAAGGTCTCGAGCCGCCGGATAACGCCCCGGACCGAGGTGAAGTGGCCGGGGCGGTGGGGGGCGGGGGTAACGAGCACGCGGTCGTCCTCCCGTAGCCGGGTCTCAAGCCGGTTGGCCCGCCCGAGGCGAACCCGGCCGTCAGCCACCGGCCCCGCCTGAAGGCCTCCGAGGGTGATCCCCTCCTGGGCTTCGAGAATAGCCGGGTCGGCGGTAGCAAGCTTGAAAAGGTGCTCCCGCTCGAGGCGCTCCTCGGCCTTGAGCTGGCGGTGGAACCAGGCCCAGTAGGCGAAGAGGGCCGGCGGAATGTAGAGCCAGAAGTCGTAGGCCCGGCGGGCCTGGTCGGCCCGGTTCTGCTCGCAGACGCCCCGCTGACCGGCCGGACACGAACGGCAGGGCGGGGAATCGGCCTGGAAGTCGAAGTCGCCGCCGGTCCCCCGGAGCCGGTGGCCCTCCTTCGGGAGCTGATTGAGGAGCTGGCGGTCGTAGCCGGTGAGCAGACCCGAGGCGGCCACGAAGGCCTGGTTCCGGTTCTGGGCGACCAGATCCAGGTAGCGGTCGTCAACCTGCCGGGGTCGGGCCCCGGCCCGGCGGATGACCGGGTGGTCGGACAGGGGAACCACCGTCTCCTGCGACCCGTCAAAGAATTCGATGAGGGTCTCAGGGGGCGCTCCGTTGTGGAGCCGGACGGCCTCGTGGTAGGCCAGGGCCTGAACCCCGCCGGGAACCTGCCGGCCGGTCAGGGGGTCAAGGCTGACGCCGGGGCCGGCGGAGGTTTTAACCTCGACCACCTGGATGCCGTCGCCGAAGATAATAATCCGGTCGACCCGGCCCCCGAGGCCCCGGTCCGGCGCAAAAACTGGCCGCTCGTGGAGCACCGCGGCCGGGCCCGCCCCGAAGCGGGCCCGACAGCTGGCGATTACCCGGTCGGCATGCTCCCAGGGCATCCGGATAGTCCTGACCCACCCCTGAATCTGGTTCGGGTCGTGCCGGACCAGGGCCGGAAAGTCGGCAAGCCACGCCTCGGCGACCCCGCGGAAATATTCGGCCGGGGCCTCATCCGGCCGTCCGTCAATGACCGCCCGGGCTGCCCGGCGGTAGCCGGCGTGGGTTGCATTCCCCACCGTGTAGTCGAGGCTGGGCGGGGCGGTCGGGGCCCGGGGAACCCCAACGAAGAGCCGGTAGAAGCCCTGAAGGGGGCACCGGTAGACCCATTCCAGGTGGGTGGCCCAGACCCCATACTCCGGGCAGAGGATGAACTTAAGCAACACGATGTAAGGCCGCGTTCGGCCGGCATCGACGGCCTTCAAAACCTGAAGCCGGAGCCGGGGCGGGTCGCTTCCCAGGGTCTTAAGGCCCCGGAGGGCCCGCTGGAGAGTCCGGAAATAGTGGGAGAACCTGACCGGCGCCGGACAGCCCGGGTACCACTCCTGGTCGAAAACGTAAGCCCGGCCCAGTGGGGTTCCGTCGGCGTCGGCGACGTCCAGCACGATTCTGCTCGGGCCGGATTCGGCCTCGACCCAGGCCGCCAGAACCGGCCGGTCGGGGTAGATGGGCCGGCCCTTCGGGCCCCGGCCGGCCCAGAACGACCGCCAATCAGCCGGCCCCATTCCCCTCCATGTAAAGGGTCAGGCCGAACTGGCCGCTCAGGGCCGAGAGGCGCACCCCGAGGTCCCGCTCGGCCTGGGCGTCGAGGGCGTCGTGAAGTTTATACGCCAGCGATTCGGGGGCGACCGGTTCGGCTGGCTGGGGGCCATCCCCGACCCAGAAGCGGATAAGCCCCTGGGCCAGCTCGACCTGCCTGACCAGAAACTCCGACGGTTTTAGACTCCCGGCCAGGGCCCGGTAGGCCCGGAGGAGGGGAATCAGGGCCCCGGCCGCCTCCTCCCGGACGAAGGCCGACCGTGCCCGCAGAAAGTGCCAGGCCGCCTCCAGTTTCGGCTCCTCGGTCCGGCGGGCGCAAAGCGCTGCCAGGCGACCGACTTCTGCTTTATAAAAGTCCCGCTCGCCGGCCGGCAGTTTATCGAGCCGGTCAACCTCTTCCAGGACCCGGTTCGGGTCGACCCTGGCCGGAGCCGCCGGGTCGGCCGTGACGACGGCCCGGACGAAGTTCGTTAAAAGCCGGAAGAGGCTCACCCGCTGGTGGAGAAGGTCGTCCCGGCTCAAGGCCGCGGCCTCGTCCAGGTAGCGGTGGGCGAGGTAGAAATTCCAGAACTGGAGGGCGGTCTGGGCCCGGTAGAAATATTCCCGGGCCAGGTCTTCGGTGAGCCAGAGCTCGACGCTGTCGACCCGGAGGGGCACCCGGCTCCGTTCGGCCGCGATGACCCGGGCAACGGCCTCGACCAGCGACTCGCCGCTCCCCAGGTAAAGCTCGGGGGACTCACCGGCAAAGCGCCGGCGGGCAACTTCCTGCCGGAGGGCCTCAACCCGGGCCCAGAACCCGTCAGTTTCCATCGGGCTCGAGGATAACGCCGGCGATGCTCACCAGCGACGTGCCGTACGGGTCGGCCGGGCACTGCTCGTAGTCCACCGTCCGGCCCCGGCACGGCTCAAGGAACCGCAGCGTCAGGTAAATCGGGGGCAGGCCGCAGATTTTGTTCCGGTCCCGGTCGGCCCGAACCCAGCCGAGGAAGCTTTCGGCGTCGCCGGCCTCGATGGCTTCCAGGAGCCGCCGGTCTTCGCCGGCCAGCCGGGCGGCCATGAGCCGGTCGTAGGCGTCACGGTCGCCGAAGGCCGGTCCGACGTGGGCCAGGTCGGCGGCGGCGACGGCGAAGACCCGCCGGCCGGCGCAGGCCGCCCGCAGGGCCGAAATCGCCCGGCCGAAGGGCTCGTGGTCGGCGGCCGAAGCGTCGCCGTGGGTGAAGTCGTAAAAGTGGCCGCAGAGGACGGGCAGGACCGGGGGCGGGTTCTCCCGCCGGAAGTAATGGAGCCAGACCAGGGCCAGCTCGACGGAGTGCTCGGCCCGGTGGTGGAGCTCCTCTTCGAAGACGGCATCTGGCCCGAGGGCGTCGACCAGGGCCTCGAAGGCTTCCCGGAAGAGGGGAACCGTCCCGAAGGGGGTCGCGTAGGGCCTTGCGGTGAGGGTGATTCGCCCGGCCCCGCCGGAATGGTCGGTGCCGAAGATGATGACGGCGTCGGCGGCCTCGACCGCCGGCCGGAGGGCCGACCAGAGGCGGGCGTAGACCCGCCAGCCCCGCTGGTAATCGATGTGGGGGCTGACGGCCCCGACGGCCCCGGGTGCGGCCCCCTCGGCCCCGGCCGCCCGGATGCAGGACTCAAGGTAGCCGGCCAGCTCGTCCGGGTCTGCGGGGTAGACCGCCCCGGCCAGGGCGGGTGGGCGGACCGGGGAGGCCCGGAACCGTTCAATGGCCTCCTGCCGGGCGGCCTCGAACCGGGGGCCCTCAAGGAAGAGGGCCTCGTCGAGGCGGGCAATGAGGCTTTCAACCAGGCCGGGGGGCAGGAGCTGACCGGTCCGCATCTCAAAGGCGAGGCGGATGCCGGTGGGGGTGCGGGAGCCGTCGAGAAAAGCCAGGAGGGGCGCAAGCTCCCCCGGCACGACCAGAACCCGGTCGCTGATGCCCTGGCGGTCCCGCAGGACGAGGGCGGGCCGGCCGTTAATGGCCGTCCACTGCATGTCCAGGGGCCTGAGCCTGGGCCTGAACTCGGCGACCATCCCCGGTAAAGTAGGCTAGCAGACCCCGACCGCCCCGCGCAAGGGGCAAACCTTAACCCATTTTCTACAACAACTTCACCGTTTACGATACACAATGTCAGTACCCGGCTGGTATGCTTGGGGTAGTTGTGGCGGGGTGATTTTTGGGGAAAGGAGGGCAGGCCTATAGTCCGCACATCCGCGAATTACTGGCGCCAAACCCCGTCGGGACCCGAGGTCTCGGAAGCGTGGGACCGGCGCCGGGCATGGAGGGGCGAGTTGGGGGTAGGACCAAAAATCCGTATTTTCCACGATGCTGGCTCCCCCCTGAGCGGATACCCTGGAAGTGGACTCGGCGCGGCTGGTCCAGCAGACAGCTGGTAGGCCGCTGCGGCTTCCTTCGGCTCACCTGGTGGGGTGAGCCTTCAAGGGAGCACGGGAAATTTTAAGGAGGACACGAATGTACGGAACGGTTGCTCGCATTTCGCCGATTCCCGGCCGTGAGCAGGAGGTAATAAGCCTGTTTGAGGACTGGGACCGGAACCGGGCCCCGCAGGTCCGGGGCTACCGGTCGGCCTACCTGTTCAAGCCGGAAAACCGGCCCCAGGAGCTGATTATGGTCGCCGTCTTCGACGATAAGGAGAGCTACATGACCAATGCCGGCGACCCGGCCCAGGACGCCTGGTACCGCAGGCTCCGGGCCCTGCTCACCGCTGATCCCACCTGGGAAGACTCCGAGTGTCTGATAGCCCACTCAAAGGTTTAAGGAGGATACCTTGAAAGACGTAAGCGCCCGAACCCTCGACGGCCGGGAGGTCACCCTGAAGGGGTCTGAAATCGAGGCCCTGCAGGAGGGCATTCGCGGCCGGGTCATCACGGCCGAATCGGCCGACTACGACGCCGCCCGCCGCATCTGGAACAGCATGATTGACCGCCGACCGGCCCTGATTATCCGGCCGGCCGGGGCCGCCGATATCCTGACGGCGGTTCGATTTGCCCGGCAGAAGGGCCTGCTCACCAGTATCCGGGGCGGGGGCCACAACATCGCCGGCAATGCCGTGTGCGACGGCGGCCTGATGGTCGACCTCTCAGCCATGCGGTCGGTTCAGGTCGACCCGGCGGCCCGGCGGGCGACCGTCGAGGCCGGTGCAACCCTGGGGGATTTTGACCGGGAGGCGCAGGTGTTCGGCCTGGCAACCCCGGTGGGGATAAACTCGACCACCGGCCTCGCCGGCCTGGCCCTGGGCGGCGGCTACGGCTGGCTGAGCCGAAAATACGGCCTGACGGTGGACAACCTGCTCTCGGCCAGCGTAATAACCGCCGACGGCCGGCTGGTTAAGGCGAGCCCCGACGAAAATCCCGACCTCTTCTGGGCGATCCGGGGTGGGGGCGGGAATTTCGGCATCGTAAGCCGGTTTGAGTTTCAGCTTCACCCGGTCGGACCCCAGGTCTACGCCGGGCTGATTGCCTACCCCCTGGAGCAGGGCCAGGCGGTGCTCAAGGGCTTCCGGGAGTTCATGGCCAGTGCCCCGAACGAGCTGGCCGCCGCGGCCCTGCCCCGGAAGGCCCCGCCCCTGCCGTTCTTGCCGGCCGAGGTGCACGGCCGGAACATCGTGGCGATGGTCTTCTGCTACTGCGGCGACCCGGCCCGGGCCGAGGCCGTCACGGGGCCCCTGGGGACTTTCGGAAAGCCGTACGGCAGTCTCACCGGGCCAATGCCCTACACAGCCTGGCAGCAGGTCACCGACCCCCTGAACCCGCCCGGCGCCCGCAACTACTGGAAATCCCACAACTTGACCTTCCTGAGCGACCGGTTTATCGACACCCTCATCGGTTTTACCGAAAGGCTCCCGTCGGCCCTCTGTGAGATGCCGCTGCTTTCCCTGGGCGGACAGATCAAGGGGTTCCCGGCAGACTCGACGGCCTACCCCCACCGGGATGCAACCTACGTCATCAACGTTCACGGCCGGTGGGAAGAGCCAGGTCAGGACGAGCAGGTCATTCAGTGGGCCCGGGACCTCTGGTCGGCGACGGAGCCGGATGCGACCGGCGGCATTTACATCAACTTTATGACCTCTGATGAGGCGAGTCGGGTTCCGTCGGCCGCCTACGGGCCGGCCTGGAAGCGGCTCAGGCAGGTTAAGGCGCAGTGGGACCCTGACAACTTCTTCCGGATTAATCATAACATCCCACCTGCCGGCTAAAAAATTAAAGCAGGAGAGAAAGATGTCTCAGAACAATATCGAGCTGGCCAGGCAGGGATACGCGGCCTTCATGCGGGGCGACATCCCCGGTCTCCTTGAACTGATGAGCGACGACATCCAGTGGGTGTTGCATTCCCCGGCCGAGGCCGAGCCCGCGGGCGGCGAGCACAAGGGCAAGGCCGCCGTGGCCGACTGGTTCCGCACGCTGGGCCAGCACTACGAGTTTGAGGTCTTCAGCCCGGACGAATTTATCGCCTCGGGCGATAAGGTGGTGGTCCTGGGCCATGAGACCACGCGGGCAAAGTCGACCGGCCGCCGGGGCGAGTTTGAGTGGGTGCACGTCTTCACGTACCGTCAGGGGAAGCTCGCCCGCTTTGATGCCTTCTTTGACAGCTATAGCAACGCCCAGCTCTGGAAGCCGATGGCGATGTAAGCGGTGTCTGCCGGGATCGCGCGGCGAGCCCTCGCCCACTAACCCGTGGAGGCATCTCGGGCGGGAGCTCGCCGCCGGGTATACCGGTGTCTGGGGCCTGGAACAGCCCAACGTGAGGCGGGTGCGCTGTCCGGCGGCCTTCTCACAGTCGGCCACCCGGCCGCACGCCGGACAGCGCAAAGGTGGACGGGCCCTCCGTGGACCGCTACCCTACTGCTGAACTCGGTAAGGGAGGACTAATTTGACCAAGGTGCTTGTCACCGGGGCTACGGGTAACGTTGGCTCGGCTACCCTGCGGGCGCTGGCAGATGCCCGGGTTCCTGTCCGGGCCTTTGTCCGGGCTGAGAGCGCCCACCGGCTGCAAGCCGCGCCTGACGTGGAGGTGGCCGTGGGCGATTTCGCCGACCCCGAGTCGGTCCGTCAGGCCCTGGCCGGCATCGACCGGGTGGTCCTGTCGGCGACATCGGACCCGAACACGGTTGCCTACCAGGCGGCGGTAATCGATGAATGCGCCGCAGCCGGCGTCGAGCTCATCGTCAAGATATCAACCGTCGGCGCGGCCGTCGGGTCTCCCCTGCCAAACTTCGACTGGCACGGCCAGGCCGAGGACCACCTGCGGCGCTCGGGGGTGCCTGCCGTCATCATCCGGGGCAGCTATTTTATGACCAATCTGCTGGCGCTGGCCCAGCAGGTTCGGGAGACCGGTCTGCTGATTGCGCCGGCCGGCACCGGTCGGGTGGCAATGATTGACCCCCGTGACGTCGGCGCAGTTGCGGCCGCTGTCGCCGTCGGGGGCAAGCCCGCACCCGAACCCCTGGTATTAACCGGCCCCGAGCCTGTCACTTTCGAGCAGGCGGCCGGGACGCTCTCTGAGGTAACCGGGCGGAAAGTTACATTCGTCGACGTGCCCGAGGAAGCCATGGTTGAAGCCGCAAAGGCTTCGGGCGCGCCGCCGTGGCTTATCGAGGTGCTGGCCGGGGTCTTCCGGGTGATTCGCCAGGGTAGCCTGCTGGCAGGCACTACCGGCACAGTGCAGGCCTGGCTTGGGCGGCCGCCGCTGTCGCTCGGGGAGTGGGCCCGGACTTACGCCGCCCAGTTTGCAGGTCGGGTATAAGGGTCGGCCGATCCTCTGCAGGCGCGGAGGTTGGGCCGGGGTCGGGGCAGGTACCTGAAGCCCTGAGACTGCGGCCGAATTGTTTGCGCCCGAAAAGTTTGCCGTGATACAATAGAACCCGGTAGTCACCGGGAGGTACTGAGCATTTGCGCGACTACGAGCTGGTCTTTATCGTTCGCCCCGACCTGGAGGACGAGGCGGTCCAGGGGCTTATCGACCGGGTCGCCGGCCTGATCCGGGAGTACGGCGGCGAGGTCAAAAAGGTCGAACCCTGGGGGCGCCGCAAATTCGCTTACTTTATCAATCGCTACCGGGAAGGGTATTACGTCCTGATGCAGTTTGTCCTCAACGCCCGGCGGGTGGCCGACCTCGAACGGTGGCTCCTGTTGAACGAGGATGTGGTTCGGCACCTGATCGTTCGGCTGGATGAGGTCGCCCTCAAGGCTAAGGGTGCGCCGGCCGAGCCGGCGGTGGCGTCTGAGGCCCCGGAGCCCGAGGCAGCCGAGGTTGGGGCGGCGTCGACAACCGAGGAGTAGGCTCAGATGGCGGGTTCGTACTGCAAGGTTATTCTCGTTGGGAATCTGGGCGGCGACCCGGAACTGCGCTACACCCCTGACGGGCGGCCGGTGGTGAGTTTTAACGTGGCCGTGAACCGCCGGCGGCGTCAGGGCGAAGATAGCTGGGTGGATGAGACCGACTGGTTCCGGGTTACGGCCTGGGAGAAGCTGGCCGAAACCTGCAACCAGTATCTCAGCAAGGGCCGTAAGGTGCTTGTCGAAGGGCGGCTCCAGACCCGGACGTTCCAGGGCGCCGACGGCCAGACCCGCAAATATATTGATGTCGTCGCCAGTCAGGTGGTTCTCCTCGACCGGGCGCCGGCGGCCGAGCCCGCCGTCGAGGAAGAAACCATCGAGGCCGAAGACCTGCCATTCTAAAAGCGGGGTGAGACCTTGACCGAAGCACCGCGCCCAACCCGACGGGCTGAGGGGCGCCGCTACGTTCCGCGGCGGAAGCTGTGCCCGTTCTGCACGGAGGATATCGATTACATCGACTACAAGGACGTCGCCCGGCTGCGGCGCTTCCTTTCGGACCGGGCCCGGATCGAGCCCAGGCGCAAGACGGGCGTCTGTGCCAAGCACCAGCGCCGGCTTTCGGTGGCGATAAAGCGTGCCCGTCACCTGGCCCTCCTCCCCTTCACGCCCGAACACATCCGCAAGACCGGCGGCGTCGGCATTCGGGCCTGAGCCGGCCCGGGGCTGACCCGCCGACCGTAAGGCTGTGGCCAAAAAAGCCGCCCCCGTCCAGCCCCGGCCGGTGAGCCGGCGCCTTGCGGCCCGCTGGGCCCGGGAACGGCGGCTCCAGCGCCTGGTGATTCTTGGCCTCGCCGGCGTCCTCCTCATAGCCCTTGGCCTCCCCGCCTACGCCTTCTACCGCGAGTACGTGGCCATGGGCTTCGAGCCCATCGCCCGGGTCGAGGACCGGGTCCTCACCATGAATGAATACTTAAAGCTTCTGCGCTACCGGGATTACCTGCTCCGGCTGCAGGCCGGGCCCAGCACCGGAACCTCAAGTCCCTTCGGCGACCCGGTCGCAATGCAGCGGGCCATCCTGCCGACCCAGGTGGTCTTTGACTGGGTGGACGACCAGGTTGTCCGGCGGGAGGCCGAAAAATACGGCCTCTCGGTCTCAGCCGACGAAGTCGACCAGGCGATCACCCGGAATTTCACGCCCCCGCAGTCGCAGACCGGCCAGGCGGCTAACCCGGCCGACCTGCTTAAGGACTTCCTGGGCCGGACCGGCCTTTCCGAGGCCGAGTACCGGGATATTGTTACCGGCGAGCTCCTGCGTCAGAAACTTGACGGCTTTGTCCGGGACCAGGTCCCGACCGCGGCCGAACAGGTCCACGTTCAGGCGCTGGTTTACGACAAGGCTGATGATGCCGACCAGGCGTACAATCGGCTGCAGGCGGGCGAGAGCTTTGAGGCCCTGCTGGCCGAGATGCCGTCCGGGCAGGGGGGCGACCTGGGGTGGTTTCCCCGGGGCGTTCGGGACGCCGAATTTGACCGGGTCGTTTTCGACGAGCTCCAGCCGGGCCAGTACAGCCGACCCTTTGCCACCACCGAAGCCCCGCCCAACGACGTAAACAGCGCCCTTAATCCCCAGCAGAAGTTCTACATCGTGCGGGTCCTGGAGCGGGACCCCAACCGGCCCATCGACCCGGATAAGCGTGCGGTTCTGCAGGACCGGGCCCTGGCCCGGTGGCTTGACCAGCACCGCCAGGATTATCGGGTTGAATACCTGATCACGTCCGAAAAGCAGCTCTGGGCGACCCGGCGGCTCGAGCAGGAACGGCCGAGATAGGCGTTGGGCTAGCCCGTAAGGCCGAAGGGCTGGGCCGGAAGCTGAGGTTCCTCGTCCTCGATATCGGCGAGGGCCTTGCGCAGTTCGCCGCGGCTTGCCAGTTTCAGGAACGCATCGACGACCTGCGGGTCAAACTGGCGGCCCCGCTGATTTTCGATTTCGGCAACGGCCTCGTCCCACGGCCACGGCGGCTTGTAGGGCCGGGCGTGGGTCAGGGCATCGAAGACGTCGGCCACGGCCACAATTCGGCCCGGCACCGGGATCTGGTCCCGGCTCAGGCCCTGCGGGTAGCCGTTTCCGTCCCAGCGTTCATGGTGGGTGAGGGCGACCTCCTCGGCCAGCCGCAGGATGTCAAAGCGGCTCCCGCTCAGGATCCGGGCGCCGATGACGGTGTGGGCCTTAACAACTTCGAATTCTTCCGGGGTAAGGGGCCCGGGCTTGAGCAGAATGCGGTCGGGGACGGCGATCTTGCCGATGTCGTGGAGGGGGGCGGCCCGCTCAAGGAGTCTGACCGACCCCGAGGGTAAACCAAGCTCCCGGCCTACCAGGGCCGAGATTCGGGCAACCCGGCGGGTGTGCTTGCCGGTGGCGTCATCCCGGTACTCGGCGGCCAGGGCCAGCCGCTCGAGGATCTCGAGCCGGGCGGCCTCCAGCTCCCGGGTGCGCTGGCGGACCCGCTCCTCGAGGACCTGATTCTGGTGCTGAACCTGCAGGTAGAGCAGGCGGGTCTCAAGCAGGTTCTTTACCCGGAAGAGGACCTCCGTCCGGTCGAAGGGCCTGGTAATGTAATCTTTGGCCAGGAGAAGCAGGGCCCGCTCCTTCAGGCCGAAGTCGGCCCCGGCGACGACGGCCAGCAGGGGAACGTAGCCGGCCTGGGAGATTCTCCGCTGAAGGTCCCGAAGCGGCCGCAGGCCCTCGGCGTCGAGGGTCTCAAGGTCGAGGATGACCAGGTCCGGGTAAAAACCGTTCTGGACCATGTCAATGGCCGCCCGGAGGCCGGACGCCGTGCGGATGCTGGTGTAGCCGGCCTGGCTGAGAATCTCATGAAGGATCCTGGCGTCGGTTTCCCGGCTGTCGATTATAAGGATCTGGCCCCTGGCTATCTCGTCGAAATGCATAAGCCGCTTTTGCGCCGGCGAGCTTCCGGTACCGGCTTAGTAAATAATTCGGCAGGAGGGGGCGGCTTAAGCAGGGGTTTCGTGGAGTTTTGCCAGGGCCGGGGACAGGCCGGCCCCGGCCGGAACGGGGGCGGCCCTTCCCGGAGGACCTACCGGGTTCCGGAAGCTGCCGTCTCGAGCTCGACCCAGCGGTCGGCCCAGGCCTGGAGGGCCCGGACGACCTGTTCGAGCTCCCGGCCCTTCGGGGTCAGGCTGTACTCGATGCGGACCGGGGTGGACGGAATGACCCGGCGGGCGATGATCCCCTCCCGCTCGAGCTCCTTCAGCCGCTGGGAGAGGAGCCGGTCGCTGATCTGGCCGATATAGGCCCGGATCTCGGAAAACCGGCGGGGACCGCCCAGGAGCGAGCGAATAAGGAGGGGCGTCCACGGCTTGGCCAGAATCCGCACGGCCCGCTCGTATCGTGGACAAAAGTTCAGCACATCCATGGGCACTTCCATTATTATTTTACATTGAGTCTGGTGTAAACTGTTTTGATACGCCATGCTGAGCATCCAGCTGATTCGCGACCAGCCCGACCTGGTTCGGGCCGGCCTGGCCCGCCGGGGCGAGGACGTCTCGGTTGTTGACCGGGTCCTCGCCCTCGATGAGGAGCGCCGCAGGCTCACGGCCGAGGCCGACCGGCTCCGGGCGATTCGGAACGAGGTGAGCCGCAAGCTGGGCAAAATGGCCGAAAAGCCCCCGGAGCTCATCGCCGAAATGCGGGCCCTCGGCGACCGGATTAAGGAGGTTGAGGCCCGGCGCGACGAGGTCGAGGCCCGGCTCAACGACCTGCTGCTGACGATTCCCAATCTGCCGGACCCGTCCGTTCCCGACGGCGAGGACGAACGGGCGAACGTCGTGGTCCGCACCTGGGGCGAGCCAAGGGTGCCGGATTTTCCCCCGAAACCCCACTGGGAGCTGGGCGAGCTTTTAGACATCATCGACTTCGAGCGGGGAGCTAAGCTTTCGGGGAGCCGGTTTTATGTCTTAAAAGGCGGCGGGGCCCGGCTTCAGCGGGCCCTCATTGCCTGGATGCTTGACGTCCACACCCGGGAGCACGGCTACACCGAAATCTATCCGCCGTACCTGGTCCGGCGGGAGGTAATGCTCGGCAGCGGCCAGCTGCCGAAGTTTTACGACAACCTTTACCACGACGACGAGGACGACCTCTGGCTCATACCCACCGCCGAGGTGCCCCTGCTCAACCTGCACCGGGACGAAATCCTCGAGCCGGGAACCCTGCCCCTGTACTACGTGGCCTACTCGGCCTGCTTCCGGCGGGAGAAGGCTGCCGCCGGCCGGGATACCCGGGGCATCAAGCGGGTGCACCAGTTCGACAAGGTTGAGATGTTTAAATTTGTCGAGCCGGCGACCTCAAACGAGGAGCTCGAAAAGATGGTCCGGGACGCCGAAGACATCCTGCAGCGGCTCGGCCTGACGTACCGGGTAGTCCTGCGGTGCGTCGGCGACCTGGGCTTTACGGCGACCAAGGGTTACGACCTGGAGGTCTGGGCGCCCGGCGTTGGGGAGTGGCTTGAAGTCTCCTCGTGCAGCAACGTCGGCGACTTTCAGTGCCGCCGGGCGAACATCCGCTACCGGCCGGCGCCGCGGGCCCGGCCGGAATACCCCCACGCCCTCAACGGGTCGGGGGTTGCCCTGCCCCGGACGATGATTGCAATCCTGGAAAATTACCAGCAGCCGGACGGCAGTGTCGTTATTCCGGAGGTGCTGCGGCCGTATCTGCACGGGGAGGAGGTTATCCGGCCGCCGGGATGAAGCAGGTCGGAACCGTCGTGGCCCTCCAGCTCTGCCCGGGGCACCGGCTTCCGATGGTGGGCCGGTCCGAGGTCCGGGCGGTGGCCGGGCTTGGCCTCGAGGGCGACTTCCACGCCCGGGGCGGACGCCGGCAGGTGCTACTTATTGACCTGGAGATTCTCGAGGACCTGGGCCTCACGCCCGGCCAGGTTAAGGAGAACCTGACCGTCCGGGGCCTCAACCTGCAGGGCCTCCCGGCAGGCACCCGCCTGCGGGTCGGGCCGGAGGCGGTCCTGGAACTTACCGGGCCGTGCACCCCGTGTTTCCGGATGGATGAGATCCGGCCCGGCCTTCAGGCCGAGCTCCAGGGCCGACGGGGCGTCCTGGCCCGGGTGGTTGCCGGGGGAACGATCCGGTTGGGCGACCCGGTCAGCCCGCTGGAAGATTCTGCGGGATAAAAGGACTGGTGCGGGTTTGCCGGCTGGCGTAAAATAGAGCGGCCCCGCGGTGCGGGCGGTCCGAGTACGGGATTGGGGGTCAGTTCCGGCCGTGGAGGCCGACGAGCTCTGAGGAGGGCCCGGATGAAACTTTCAAAGTTCTGGGGGCTGGTAATCCTTGTGACCGTGGCGGCGGCCGGCTGTATGCCCCAGCCGGCGACCCCGGCCCCGCCGGCGGCTGGTCCAGCGGGCACCCTGGTTTACGGGACGACGGCGGAGCCCAGCCGCCTTAATCCCATTGTCGGGCCGGAGGTGCACACCAAGGCGGCCATCGACCTGGTCTTTGACCCGCTGGTGGCGGTGGACGACCAGATGGCCCTGATTCCGGCCCTGGCAACCCGCTGGGAAATCTCGGCCGACGGCCGCCAGTATACGTTCTACCTGCGGCAGGGGGTTCGCTGGCACGACGGCCGGGAGTTTACCGCCGACGACGTTAAGTTCACCCTGGATACGATCCGGGACCCGAACGTAAAGGGGACCATCGCGAAGACTGACTATACCGGCATCCAGGAAATAACGACCCCTGACAAGTACACCGTAAAGATTACCCTGCAGGCTCCGGACGCATCCTTCCTTTCGAAGCTTTCGGTGGGCATTGCCCCGAAGCACCTGCTTGAGGGCCAGGACCAGCTCAACACCGAATTTAACCGCAAGCCGGTGGGCACCGGACCGTACAAGGTCGAGGAGTGGGCTTCGGGCCAGTACATCCGGTTCAAGGCCAACCCGGATTACTGGGGAACGAAGCCGGGCATCGATACCATCGTCTGGAAGTTCCTTAAGGACTCCAACATCCTGACCGTTCAGCTCCTCAGCGGCGAGGTCGATGCGGCCGCCGTCCCCAGTAACGACATCAGCCGGGTCCGGCAGGACCGCAACCTGAGCTTTTTCGAGACCCTCGGCTTTAACACCTATGTGGGCTTTAACAACGAGAGGCCCCTCTTCCGGGACCGGCGGGTCCGGCAGGCCTTAAATTACGGCCTTGACAAGCAGGCCATCATTAACAGCATCCTGGAGGGGCAGGCCGTTCCGGCAACGTCCGAGATCCTGCCTAACACTTATTACTACAACCCCAATGTTAAGCCCTGGCCCCGGGACCTCAACCGGGCCCGGGCCCTTCTCGCCGAGGCCGGCTGGCAACCCGGCCCGGACGGGATTCTCCAGAAGGACGGTCAGAAATTCAGCTTCAAGCTGTTGACCAACTCGGGGGACAAGGTCCGGGAGGAGATCGTCCTCTTTATCCGCCAGCAGTGGCGGGAGCTCGGGGTCGACGTTGAGCCGGTCTTCCTGGAGCTGAACACGTTTATCAACGACTACGTGCTCAAGAGCAACTTTGATGCGATCTTCATCGGCAGTTCGGTAAATGTTGACCCGGACTTTCTCTACCGGCGCTTCCACACCAGCTCCATTGCGGCCGGCCACAACTTCCTGCGCTACAGCAACCCGGAGCTGGACCGGCTCCTGGAGCAGGGCCGGCTGGAGGCAAATCCCGAGAAGCGGCGGGAGATCTACTTCCGGGCCCAGGAGATCATCTACCAGGACTCGCCGAGCATTCCCATCTTCCACCCGAAAGTTGTCTACGCCTTCCGGCCGCAGATTTCGGGGGTGAAGCCCTCCCCCATCAGCCTCTGGTGGAACGTGGAGGAATGGCGCCTACGCTGAGCCCGGCTTCCAGGGTCCCGATTCGACAATAATTTCGGTTATGAGCCGGGCCGGTACCAGGTCAAAGCCGGGTTCGAGCGGGGGCCGGGGCGGCTCGGAAAGAAGCTTCCAGGAGCTTGCCACAACGTAAAGGGGTGCCCCCCGCCCGGCCAGGGCTTCGGCCAGGCTGAGGCTGGGCGTGCCGTTAATGACGCTGCCGTCGGCGAAGACGGCGTCGGCCCCGATAAGTCCCAGCGGCTGGATAAGCCCTCCGAGGGAGCCAGTAAGTTCGGCCTGAAGAACGGCCGCGGCCTGGCGGCTGATGGGGTCTGCCGGGTCCGGGGCCCAGACCCAAACCCGGCCTGCGTCCCGGCCCCGGTAAAGCCGGACCGTCTGGACCACCTGGGAGCTGTAGCTGGCCGTAATCAGGTCGGCGGCGGGCGGTAGAAGGCGGGCCGCGTTTTCGGCGGCTGAACGGGCCGCCGATTCGAGCTCGGCGAGCATCCGCTGGAAGGCCTCCGGCGCCGGCGGACCGGTCCGGGCGAAGGTTTCAAGCCGACGGCCCAGGTTGACCAGAACCGCAAAGTCCGGGCGGGCCGTCTTAAGAAGCCGGGCCGCCCCGGCCAGGTCCTCGGGGCCGGCAGATGCCAGGTATTCCAGGGCGCGGCGAGCAATCTCGGTGGCGCCGGCGGTTTTGTCGGCCAGGATCGATGCCAGCTTACCGGTCATATTCCGCTAACTGGTATAATATGTCACGGACCAAATAAGGGCGGCCGACCTTGACGGGGGTACGCCGCCCGGATAAGATGTTAATGTGCAGTGCCGTGAAGGGAGGGTTCTGTGATGACGGCCAACAGCCTTAAGACGGTGGTTCTGCTGGCACTGCTGGCTGGCCTGCTCGTTTTTGCCGGTCGGGTTATCGCCGGGCCGACCGGGATGTTTGTCGCCCTGGTTATGGCCCTCCTGATGAACTTCTTTGCCTACTGGTTCAGCGACCGGGTTGTCCAGGCCATGACCGGGGCCCGCGAACTGCCGTATGAGGAGGCCCCCTGGCTCCATGACCTGGTGGCCCAGCTCGCTTATCGGGCCGGCATCCCCAAGCCGCGGCTCTGGCTGGTGGATGCGCCCCAGCCGAACGCCTTTGCCACTGGCCGGGACCCGAACCACGGGGCTGTGGCTGTGACCACCGGCCTGCTCCACCTGCTTAACCGGGACGAGCTGGCCGGGGTGATCGCCCACGAGCTGGCCCACATCAAGCACCGCGACACCCTCATTCAGGCCGTGGTGGCGACCATTGCCGGCGCCATCAGTTACCTGGCCCAGATGGCCCAGTGGGCGCTTTTCTTCGGCGGATTTGGCCGGTCTGACGACCGGGAGGGCAACGGGCTGGGCGAGCTGGCGGCCAGCCTCCTCTTCGTCATACTGGCGCCGATTGCGGCCCTGCTCATCCAGCTGGCTATTTCCCGGGCCCGGGAGTACGAGGCTGACGCCGGCGGGGCCCGCATCAGCGGCGACCCGCTGGCCCTGGCCAGCGCCCTGGAGCGGCTTGAGGCGGCCAGCCGGCTCGTTCCCATGGAAGTTAACCCGGCGGCCGCGCACCTGTTTATCGTTCAGCCGTTCAGCGGCGAGGGCCTGCTCGGCCTGTTCAGCACCCACCCGCCGATCCGGGAGCGGATCGCCCGGCTTCGCCGGATGGCCCTGAGCGCGCGGGCCTGATGCTGGTCCGGGAGCTCGGCCTTTACCTCCTTTGTCTGGCCCTTGGGGGCGCGGCCGGGGGGATGGTGGGCTGGGCGGCCGATTCGCTCCTGCGGACCCAGGGCTGGTGGTTTGTCGGCATCTTCGGGGGGATGCTGGTCGGGGCGTTTTTCGTCTACACCCGCTTCTCCCGGGTCGGCCCGGCCGGCTGAACGGGCCGGACGCCCTGGCCCACTGGATGCCCAAGGTCTTTACCCATAAGCACGTAGGGTCTATCTGTGCCCGGAAAGCGAACATCGGCGGCCAGGAGAACCCAGCCCCTCCGGTCGTAGAGCCGGCGGGCCGGCGTATCCCCCGCCAGGGTTGAAAGCACCGCCCGCCGGTGGGCAACGCCTTCCAGGAGGCCGTCGTGGAGGGCTGAGCCGATTCCCCTGCCCTGCTCGGCCGGGAGCACCGCGAGCTGAACGGTTTCAAAGGCGTCTTCGAGCCAGCCCCGCACCAGGTTGGGCTTCAGGAAAGCCGCCAGGGTTTCCCACCACCAGCTGTCGGGCGGCACGGTATAGCCGTAAGCAAAGCCCAGCACCCGGCGCTGGCCGGGGTCCAGGGCCAGGCAGATCCGGAATCCGCGGTATTCGGCGTGGGCGACGAGCCGGCCGCTAAAGCGGTCGGCCTCTTCCGGACCTTCAAAGTAAGGCGGGCCGGCGAAGGCTTCCCGGAAGACCTCAACAATACCGTCCCTGTAGCGGTGGGCGATGCCGCGGCCGCCTTTGAGGATTTTTACCGGTCTGGTTCTCTGCATTATGCCGAGACGGTGACGGATCGGGTAAAATAGCGGCAGTTAAGACCGTGGTAGACCGCCGAACCGGCCTCCAGCAGATCATACCGGGTGTCAGCCGGCTCACCCTGGCCGACAACGAGATTATGCACCTTTTTACCATCAATGTCTATTTTGTCGGGGATGGGCCGGTGGCTATTGTTGATACGGGGACCGGGACCCCGGAAATGACCCGGGGCATCCTGGAGGTCTGGCGGGAACTCGGTTCTCCGGAAGTTGCGGCGGTGCTGCTCACCCACGGTCACCCTGACCACATCGGCGGGGCCCGGGCCGTTGCCGAGGCCACCGGCGCCCCGGTTCTCATCCACCCGTTCGACGCCCCGCCGGGTGGAACGACCCAGCCCCTGGCCCACCACCAGCAGTTCCGGTTTGGGAGCGTTGACGTGCTGGCCCTCCATACCCCGGGACACAGTCCGGGCCACGTCTGCTTCTACCTGCCGGGCCGGCGGCTTCTCTTGAGCGGGGACCTCATCCTGGGGGAGGGGACGGTGGTGGTTCGGGATATGGCCGCCTACCTGGCTTCCCTGGAGCGGCTCCTCGGTCTGGAGTTCGACCTGATCGCGCCGGGCCACGGTCCGCTGGTCAGGGACGGGCCGCGCCGGATCCGGGCATATATTGAGCACCGGCTCATGCGGGAGCGCCAGATCCTCGAAGCCCTGGCCGGGGGGCCGAAGACGGCCGAGGAGCTGGTCGACCTGGTCTACACCGGCCTGGACTCGCGGCTTCGGCGGGCGGCCCTGACCAACGTCGAGGCCCACCTGCAGAAGCTGGCGGCGGAAGGCCGGGCTGAGAGGCTTGAGGGCGGTCGATACGGCCCGGCCCGGAGGCGGCCGTGAACATCTCGATTGGGGACGGCTTCCGGTTCGGGTGCGGGTTTATCCTCGCCTGGGTCGTTTTTTACACCCTTGTGGCCATCGCCGTTGTGGCGTTGCTGATTATCCTCAACCTGGTCGGTGTTCCGGTAAGCCTGCCGCCGGTGATTGTGCCGCCGGCCCCCACCCCCGCGCCGGGCTAATCGCCGGCCGCCGGCCGCCGGGCCATGTGGTCGTGGACGCTCCCGGCCGGGAAGGCCAGTGCCCCCAGGACAAGGGCGAACCCGGCAAAGGCCAGCGGCAGGATAAAGACAACCCGGAGGGCCTCGGCCAGTGCCTGCTGGAGGACGCCCAGCTGACCGGCGTAGAGGACCCGGGCGGCGGGGTCAAGGAGGTTCCGGACAACGGTAGCCGGGTCGGCCCCAGGAGCCTGGCCGGCCAGGCGGGTCTGCGCCTGCAGATTGAGTACGGCTCCCATCAGGGCGACGCCGAGGCTTCCGCCGATGGTCCGGCTGAACTGATTGAGGGCGGTGGCAACGCCCCGCTGCTGCCAGGCGACCGCGTTCTGAATCGAAATCAGGACCGGGGTTGACGTGAGGCCCATCCCCAGGCCGACCAGGGCCACGTTCAGCATAACAAGGGGGACCGGTGTGGCCGGCTGAAGAAGCTGGAGGGCGGCTGTTCCCAGGACGGTGGCGGCCAAACCGGCGAGGAGGACGGGACGGTACCCGAACCGGAGGATAAGCCGGCCGGCCGTGATGCTCCCGACCGGCCAGCCGATGGACATCGGGGCGAGAACAGCGCCGACGCTGAGGGGACTGCCGCCCTGGGCACCCTGGACGAAGAGGGGAATGAAGCCTGTGGTGCCGAACTGGACGGCCCCGCTCAGGGTGCTCACCAGGTAGCCCACCCAGATGAGAGGCTTACCCAGCAGTCTGAGGGGTACGATGGGTTCGGGGGTGCGGGTCTCGACGAAGATAAAGCCTCCGAGCAGGCCCGCGGCCGCCAGGTAAAGGACGGGCCCGCTGGGGTTTTCCAGGGCGAGGAGCAGGGTGCTGATGCCGGCGGTAAGGAGGGCCGCCCCAAGGAAGTCGACCGCATGCCGCCGGCGAACAATGTGCTCGTGGTAGTTGTGGGCGAGCATCAGCATCGCGGCGAGGCCGATGGGGACGTTGATGTAAAAGACCCAGTGCCAGGAGGCGACGGCAATGATAAGGCCGCCCAGGCTCGGGCCGATGATGCTGGCCGTTCCCCAGACACCGCTGAAGAAGCCCTGGAGCCGGGCCCGCTGTTCGACGGGGAAGAGGTCGCCGACGATGGTGAAGATGATGGGCTGGATGGCCCCGGCCCCGAGGCCCTGGACGGCGCGGAAGATGATGAGCTGGACCATGGACTGGGCCAGGCCGCAGAGGACGGACCCGGCCAGAAAGAGGACGATGCCAAACAGGAGGACCGGCTTGCGGCCGACCATATCGGCCACCCGGCCGTAGAGGGGGACGGTGGTCGTCGACGTAAGCAGGTAGGCGGCGATTAGCCAGCTGTAAAGGGAAACCCCGCCGAGGTCGGCGACGATGGTTGGGAGGGCCGTCCCCACAATGGTGGCATCGAGGGCGGCCAGGGCAAGGGCGAGCATCAGGGAGGCGACGATCAGGGCGGTCTGCCGGGGGCTGAGGACCGGCCGCTCGGCGGACGTTGTCTTTGCCTTATCCGGGTCCATGTCTCGAGTCCGGGCTCCGTCCGGGGGACTAAAACCAATTATAGTTGAAAGGCCGGGGTCATGGCCCCTAGAATAGGTGAGTAGTTGGGAAGGGGTCTCCGGACGGTTCGAAAGCGTCTCGTCATAATCCTGGCTGCGGTCCTTGCGGCGGTCGTCGCCGTCTACCTGGTGGTTCCGGATGGCGGGGGTCTGTTATCCTGGGCCCGGCTCCAGACGGCCGAGCCGGGCGGGTCCGGTGGGCGGCCGAGCCCATCCGCTTCGCCGGCTCCCCAGCGCCAGTGGGTTGTGAGGTTTCCGCTCTCTGCCAGTCAGGCGGGGCCGCAGGCGGCCGCCCGGCCGTCGCCGACCCCGAGCCCGCGGCCGTCGCCGACCCCGGTGCCCACCCCAACGCCGCCTCCGGTCACCCCGACCCCGCCGCCTCAGCTTCCGCCGAGGCTGCAGGGCCTGCCGCCTTCGCCCTACAAGCGGCTTGCCGACTACCCCCGGCCGAAGCCGGACTCGGGCTACGGGTTCCACATCAACGCCGCCGCCTACCCGCCCGACCCGGTCGTATTCGAACAGCAGATTTTGCCGAATCTAAAGGCCCTGGGGGCGACCTGGGTGACGGTCTGGCTTGCGAACGCGTCACCCGCCAGCCTAGATTACGTTAAAAAGCTCATCGACAACGGGTTTGAGGTTGTTCTGCGCTACCATCCGGTGGTGCCGGCCCCCCACCCGTACTATGTGCCGGACCCGAATGAGCTGGCCCAATTTACCCGGCTTGGGGTCCACTACATTGTGACGGGCAACGAGCCGAATTTAAAGAACGAAAACGTCGATGACCGGGTCCACTCCCCGGCCGAGATTGCCCGGCAGTGGGTCGTTTCGGCCGACCGGATAAAGGCGGCGGGCGGTATACCTCTCCTTTACCCGATGTCGTCGGGGCCTTCGGGAATGGAGATGCTCCGGGGCATGCTCGAGTGGATGAAGGCCAACAACGCCCTCGACGCCCTGGACGGGGCGGCGGTTGCCGTCCACAACCGGCCCCTGAACAAGCCCCTGGATGTCATTGACGACTCGTCGTTCCGGACGTATGAGCTTGTGGACGACCTGGTCCGGGAGTACCTGGGGCGCAGCCTGCCGATTCTCGGGACCGAGGCCGGCTACACCTTCGGCGACCTCATCGACCCCAGGTTTCCCAGGGTAAGCCCCGAGGGCCACATGAATGGGAACCTTGAGATCATCTACGGGTTCCGGGACGGCCGGTGGCGTGACAGCCTCTTCTGCCAGAACTTCTGGATCCTGAGCGGGTTCGGCACCCGGACCTTCTTCGCCGACTGGTGGATTGAGAATCCCCTCTACTTCGGCCAGAACCTGCCCATTGTAGAGGCCCTGAAGAACATGCCTAAGTTTGAGCGCAAGTTCCAGTCGCCCGACTTCCAGCGCTGAAGTTCGGCCGGCAGTATGCTATATCTTTCGTGAAACCCTCAGCGGAGGCCCAGAACCTGCCATGGACCGTGAATTTTACACCGACGTGCTGATTGTTGGCGGGGGGAATGCCGGACTGTGCGCGGCCCTGGCCGCCCTTGAACAGGGGGCTTCGGTCCGGGTCGTCGAAAAGGCCCCCAGGACCGAGCGGGGCGGCAACAGCGCCCTCACCGCCCACATGCGCTTTGCCTACAACAGCGTCGAGGACCTCATCCCCCTGATGGATAACGTTTCGGACCACGACCTTAAAATCATCGCCGAGCGGGCCCCCAAGCACACCGAGGCTGACCTCTGGGACGAGGCGATGCGGGTGACCGACGGCCAGAGCGACCCCGAGCTTTTAGAAATTCACGTCCGGGAATCCTACCGGACGGTCCGGTGGCTCCGGGAAAAGGGCCACAGCTGGGTTCCGGCCGTGGCCAACCCCACAGCCGGGTTTGTGGTGATGCTCAACGGGGGCGGCTACGGCCTCCAGGAGCGCAACTTTGCCTACCTGGAGCGGCACAATGTCCCCATCCACTACGAGACGGCCGCAACGGAGCTCATCGTGGATGGTCGGGGCCGGGTGGTGGGGGTCCGGGCCCTGGACCCGGAGGGCTACGTGGTTTTCCGGGCGAAGGCCGTCGTTCTGGCCTGCGGCGGGTTTGAGGGCAACCCGGAGATGCGGGCCCGGTACCTGGGGCCGAGGTGGGATACGGTCAAGATGCGGGGCGTGCCCTACAACACCGGCGACGGGCTTAAGATGGCCCTCGAGATTGGGGCGATGCCGTACGGGAGCTGGTCGAGCTGTCACGCCTCGCCCCAGGACTACAACCGGCCGCCGTGCAGTTACCCCTCATCAATGACGGTTGGGGGCATTGAATGGAACCGGTACGCTTACCCTTTCGGGATCATGGTTAACGTGGAGGGGAAGCGGTTTGTGGATGAGGCCGAGGACATTCGGGCCCGGACCTACGCCAAGATGGGGCGGGCGATACTGGCCCAGCCCGGGGGGATCGCTTTCCAGATTTTTGATGCCAAGGTGAGGCGGTGGGGTTTGCTCGGGCCGACGTACGATAAGGCTACGGGCGAGCGGGCAAATACCCTGGAGGAGCTGGCCGAAAAGCTCGGGATTAACCCGAAGGGCCTTGTTGAGACCGTAAATGAGTTTAACCGGGCGGTTCAGCCGGGCAACTTTGACCCGAACCCCTTCAAGCCTGATGGGAAGCGGACGGAGGGGATCTACCCGCCGAAGAGCAACTATGCCATGCCCATTGACGAGCCGCCCTTTGAGGGCTATGCGGTTTGCTGCGGGATAACCTTTACGTTTGGGGGCCTTAAGGTTGACCCGAAGACGTGTCAGGTGCAGCACGTGGCTGGGCGGCCGATACCCGGGCTTTACACGGCCGGGGAGATGCTGGGCGGCCTCTGGCACTGGAACTACCCGTCGGGGGCGGGGATGATGGCCGGGGCGACCTTCGGCCGGATTGCCGGGACCAGCGCCGGCCGGGCCGCCCGGGAAGCCGGGCCCTAGGTGCCCCAGACCCTCGCCCCAGGTTCGGGTTCCAGGGGCCGGCCGACGGCGTCGCACACCGTCCTGAGTTCGGTCATGAGGGAGGCGAATTCGGCGGGAGTCAATGATTGAAAGCCGTCGCTGAGGGCCTGGGCCGGATTCGGGTGGACCTCGACCATCAGGCCGTCGGCCCCGGCAACGACGGCGGCCAGGGCCGCCGGGGTTACCAGTCGGGCCCGGCCGGTGCCGTGGGACGGGTCGGCGATGACGGGCAGGTGGGATTCGGCCCGGGCCGTTATAATGGCGTTTATATCCAGCAGGTTTCGGTAATACTCGTCGTCGAAGGTCCGGATGCCCCGCTCGCAGAGGATGACCTGCTCATTGCCCCGGGCCAGGATGTATTCGGCGGCCAGGAGCCACTCCCGGACCCTGGCGGCCATTCCCCGCTTGAGCAGGACCGGCCTGCCGGTCTCGGCGACGGCCTCCAGAAGGGCGTAGTTGGCCATATTCCGGCAGCCGACCTGGAGGATGTCGGCGTAGCGGGCCACCAGGTCGACGTGCTTTTCGGAGAGGACCTCGGTGATGACGGGCATGCCCGTGAGCCGGCCGGCCTCGGCCAGCAACTCCAGGCCGGCCGGGCCCAGCCCCCGGAAGTCGTAGGGCGACGTTCGGGGCTTGAAGGCGCCGCCCCGCAGGATGTGGGCGCCGGCGGCCCGAACCGCCCGGGCCGTCTCGAAGAGCTGGGCCTCGGACTCGACCGAGCAGGGGCCGGCAATAACAACCAGGCCGGGTCCGCCGATTCGGACGCCCTTTACTTCAACAACCGTCCGGTGGGGTCGGGCCTCCCGGGCGGCCAGCCGGTAAGGTTTGGTGCCGTTGGATGTCATTTCCGGGCCTCCTTCCGGGAAAAATTTGAGGCCGCAGGCTTTCGGGCCTTTCCGGCTGCCTGCGGCCTCGGGCTTGCCTTTAACCGGTCTGTTTAGGGCGGCCCCCCGGTCAACGGCAATACCCGGCTACCCGCAGGCAGCCGGGTAAAGGTAAACCACCAGTAATACGGGTACGCCGAAACCCGGGTCAAATCGTTGACCGGCAAACAGGGCCTCATCGGCCCGATGATAGCAAAGTTGGGGGCGTCAGGTCAACCTGGGGTGGGCCGAACCGCTCCGGTACCTTCCAGGGCGGAACCAGCGGCTCGAGAATGCGGGGCCGACCGGGGCGGCGGTCGGCGAGGAAGACGCGGAGCCGTTTCAGGCCCTCAAGCCGGCCCCGGAGGGGATAGGGGTCACGCCGCCTGAGCAGGGCGTAAATGACGGCGGCCAGGTCATAAGCCAGGATGACAGGCAGGTCGGCAGCGGGGGCGTTCTTGGCCGCCAGCCAAACCTTATTGCGGCCCAGAAGCAGCTTCTTGGCCGGGGAATCCTCGCCGAGGGTGGCACTGGTGACGTGGCGGACCCTCGCTTCGGGAACGTAAACGGCGCGCCAGCCGGCATTGCCTGCCCGCCAGGCGAGGTCAGCGTCTTCCAGGTAGGCGAAGAACCGCTCGTCGAAGCCGTACAGGCGTTCGAGCATCTCCCGGCGGTAGAGGGCGGCCCCGGCCGAGGCCCCGAAGACCTCGCAGAACTGCCCGGCCTCGGCGACGGGCCGGCCCCGGAGCCGGTCCCAGCAGATGGCGGCCCGGTCGATGGCGATGCCGGCGCTCTGGACCAGGTCAGGGGCATGGTCGAAGACCATCAGGCTGGCACCGGCGCCGATGTCCGACGCCCGGCTGACGGTGTCCAGGAGGGCTTCGAGCCAGTTCGGCTCGGGGAAGGCGTCGTCGTTAAGCAGGGCGACGTACATGCCCCGGGTCAGCCGGATGCCCTGATTGGCGGCGGCCGCAAAGCCGACGTTCTTCGGGTTGGTAACCAGCCGCAGGTCGAGCCCGGGCGGGATCCGGGGCCTGGCATTGGACCGGGCCTCGTTCCAGACAACGATGACTTCGAAGTCCCGAAGGGTCTGCCGGCTCAGGGCCTCAAGGCACCGCCCCAGCCACCCGGATTCCCCCCAGGTCGGGACCACCACGCTGACGCTCGGGGCGTTCATCCCCGGTCTCCTCACTGGCCGAGCAGGCTTATCCGGCGGACGTAGGCCTCGAAGTCGTGGCCGCTGGCCATGACCTCAACCCACCGGATATACCGGACGCCCCCGGCCAGCGCAAGCAGGCTCGGGTCCTCGGCATCCGGAACCGTATATTCGACCCACCGTCCCCCGTCAACCTTCACCCCGTGGTCGGTCCGCCGGCCCTCAAGGTTCTGGATGTAAAAGCCCCGAACCCACAGCCGCTCGCCCCCATCGGCGCCCCGGTAGAGCATCCGGACCTGAACCGGGTACTCGCTCCCCAGGTAGCCGCCGCCTGACAGGCTGTGCTGGTCTATCCTGAACTCAATGACAAGGCGCAAAGAAAGCAGGTCGGAAACATCCCGGTTGACCTCCTGGTGCAGGAACATCTGGCAGGGGGTGCCCTCGCTGTTGCGGCGCAAGAACCGGACGGCCCCGGTATCGCCGACCTGGACCGGTTCGAGGCGGTTTTCAACGGCGGGTGCGGCCCGGCAGGCGTCTTCGATGACGGGCTGCCAGGCCTGGTCATCCAGACCCTGGCTGAAGTCCCCGGCTTTCAGAAGGTCCTCTTCTGGGGGAAGGGGACCTTCGACGCGGCCGGAATAGACTACAGCTCGCTGGAGGGAGGCGAGGCTTATCTGGTAGGGGCCGCTCCTGATGACGGCGTTGCCGAGCTGACGAACCCTGACGTCAAGCTGGCTGGCCTCTTTCCGAACGGCGTAGTTGCCCTCGGCAAGCCGGATTTCAGCGCCCCCGTCCAGGAGCCGGAATTCGGTAGGCCTGCCGCTGGGGTGGGCGACGCCCAGGACCAGCCGGCCGGACCTGAGGGTCAAATCCAGGAGGTAACCGGGCTCGCCGAAGCGGAAACGGCGCAACCGGCTTAAGGTAAGTTCGGTGCCGGGCAGGACGGAGACCGTTGAGCCGTCGGGCAGGCGGATGAAGGCGCTGGAGCCCTCGTCGGTCCGGACCTGGTCGGCTTCGCCAAGGGTGGCCTGGGCCGGGGCGACGACCCAGTCCGACCCGCCCTGGCTGACGGGCCGGATGGCGACGGTGCCGCCGGTGACCGTAAGCTGGGCTTCCTGGACGACCGTAGCCGACTGGATGAACCAGCGAACGGCCAGGACGGTTCCGGCGCAAAGAAGCAGATAAACTCCAAAAGCCGTCCAGAGGACGGCCCAGGCGACCGTCTCGGGTTTGAGGCCCCGGACCGTCATTGGGGCGGGAAGGTGATGGTGATGACCGCCCCGCCGCTGGTTGCAAATCGCAGCCGGCCTCCCAGGTCCTGCTCAATCAGGGTGCGGACGATCCGCAGGCCGAGTCCGCCATCGCGGTCGACGTCGAAGTTAGGCGGAAAGCCTGGGCCGTTGTCGGCGACGATGACCCTGACCTCCTCGTCGGAGTACTGGCCGGTAATCTTGATGCGCAGGGGGCCTTCAGCCGGCCGCCCGTGGTCGATGGCGTTGTTGAGCAGTTCGTTGAGGACCAGGGCAAAAACGGTGGCCGTCCGGGCCGGGAGCTGGATCTCGTCGCCGTCCATACTGAATTCCACCCGGAGGTCGGGCGGCACCAGGTGGCTCAGAATCGAATCGGCAACCTGGTGGGCGACCCGGCTGAGGGTTGTGCACTCGGTCTGGCCCTCGGAAAGCAGGTCGTGGACGGCGGCAATGGCCTCGATGCGGCTCAGGCTTTCTTTAAGGACGCGGCGGGCCTCTTCGGTTTTACTTCGCCGGTACTGGAGGGATAGGAGGGCGGCGACATTCTGGAGGTTGTTCTTGACCCGGTGGTGCATCTCGGCCAGCATTGCCGATTTGGCCGCCAGGTTCCGTCGGGCTTCAGAGTAGAGCCGGGCGTTCGTCAGGGCGACAGCCGCCTGGTCGGCGAACGTCGAAAGAAACATCACTTCGTCGGCATCGAACTGGTGAGGGTCACGGCAGTAGATGCCGAGGGCGCCGAAAGGTTTGCCGTGGCTGGCCAGGGGCACACAGAAGACGGCCCGGAAGTCGGTGACGTCGCCCAGGGGCACGACCTTCCGGCCGACCAGCTCGGCGGTATCGGGGATAACCACCGGCAGGCCGGTGCGGACGACGAGGCCGGGGGCGGTTTCGCCGGGCCGGGCCCGCCAGGTTCGGACCAGGTCTTCCGGCAGCCCGTGGGCGGCGATGATGGTTAAAAACTCCGAGTCCGGGTCGAGCTCGAAGATGGCGGCCGCGTCGCAGCCGGTAAGGGCCACTGCCTGGTCGACGATAACTTTAAGGACCTGGCCGATGTCCAGGGTGGAGGTCATCAGGTGGAAGACCTGCTGAAGGGTCGAGAGCTGGGCGACCTTTTCCTGGAGCTTCTGGTCGGTGTAGCTGTAGAGGCGGGCGTTTTCGATGGCGATGGCGAGCTGGCCGGCGACCGTCTCGAGGAAATTAAGCTCGTCAGGGGTGAAGTCCCGGGGCTGGCGGGTCATCAGGTTCAGGACGCCGACCAGCTTGGAGCCGCTTCCGGTGAAGAGGATGATGGGAACCGAGAGCATTGAGTTGTAGGGTTCCTCGCCGAGGCCCGGGGCGACCATGAAGCGCGGGTCGCCCCAGGCGTCCCGGACGGCGATGGGCCGGCCCTGGGCGGCGGCGAGGCCGGTGATGCCGGCCCCGAGCCGGATGGAGTACTTGCCGACGGCTTCCGGGTTGAGGCCGACGGTGGCCCGCAGGACGAGGCGGTCGCCGGGTTCGAAGAGGTAGACGGAGCAGGCGTCGGTTTGCATCACCTCGTTGACGGTCTGGACGGTAAGTCTGAGCATCTCGTCGAGGTTAAGGGAACTGTTAGCGGCGGCGTTCACCCGGTGGAGGGCATTGAGCTGGGCGATGCGGCGGATGAGCTCGCCCTCGATCCGGGCCTTAAGTTCTTCGTTCTCGGCCCGAAGCCGCTCAATTTCGGCCAGAAGGCCTTCCCGCTCCGTCGTACCCATCCCAAAGGGCAATATATGGGTGCGGCTCGGACCCTGTCAAACCCCGGAGGCGAGTATCAGACGGTTACCCCAAGGTATCGGGCGGTTACCTCTGGCCTGGCCAGAAGGTCGGGGGTGGATCCTTCGAAAACAATCTGGCCGTGGTCGATGAGGTACACCCGGTCGGCGAGCTCGACAGCCAGGTCGAAATTTTGCTCAACCAGCAGCATGCTCAGACCCTGCGCCTTGAGGCGCTTTACAGCGTCCAGAATAGACTCGACGATTATGGGAGCCAGACCCTGAGAAGGCTCGTCCAGGAGAAGGAGGTCAGGCCCGGTCAGGAGGGCCCGGGCGATAGCCACCATCTGCTGTTCGCCCCCGCTGAGGTTACGTCCACGGCGGTCCCTGAGCTCGGCAAGCTTTGGAAACAGGTCTGTTATCGTCTCCGGGGTCCAGCGCGAGCGCCGATTATACGCAATCAGCAGGTTCTCCTGTGTTGTAAGGTAGGAGAAGATGTCCCGGGTTTCGGGCACATAGCCTATCCCGAGACGGGCGACCCGGTGGGGTGGCCAGCCGGTTATATCGGTGCCTTTGAAAATGACCCGGCCGGACCTCGGCGGGACTATGCCCATGATGGCTTTAAGGGTGGTGCTTTTACCCGCCCCATTTCGGCCGAGCAGCGCAACGACTTCCCCCTGGTCAACCCGAAGGGATACCCCATGCAGGACGTGGGCCAGCCCGTAGTAGGCGTGAATTTCGCTGACTTCCAGGATCATCGCCGGCCGAGGTAAGCCTCCTGTACTGCCGGGTTCTTCCGAATCTCTTCTGGTGGGCCCTGGGCGATGATTCGGCCGAAGTGCATCACCGAAATCGTTTCCGACACTTCCATTACAAGGTGGATTTTGTGCTCAATGAGCAGGATGGTGTAGCGCCGGCCGAGCTGTTTTATAACACCCATCATCAGCCGAGTCTCTTCGGGAGACAGGCCGGCTGTGGGCTCGTCCAGCATCAGTACCTTGGGTGACAACCCCAGCGCGATGGCCACCTCGAGCAACCGCTGGTCGCCGTGGGAGAGCTCGGCCGCCCGGTACCCGGCGCGGTCGGCAAGGCCCACCTCGCCGAGGACCTCGTAGACCCGGTCTTTTAACTCGCTGAGGCGGTGTCGAGGTACGGGGGCAGGCAGACTGGACGGCCGGACTCGGGCAAATGCGGCCAGCCAGACGTTTTCGAAAACCGTCAGGTTGGGGAAAATATTTGTCCGCTGGAAGGAGCGGCCAATACCAAGCTGGGCCCGCTGGTAGACGGTGAGGTGCGTGATATCCCGGTCCAGGAAGAAGACCCGGCCGGAAACCGGCCTGACCTCGCCGGCGATGGAGTTAAAAAGGGTCGTCTTGCCGGCGCCGTTAGGCCCGATGACCGAGTGGACGGTTCCGGCCTGGACCTCGAGATTGACCCGGTCTACGGCCGTCAGGGCGCCGAACCGGACGGTTAGATTCTCAGTCCTTAGAATGACCATATTTGGGCTGTCCCCGCTGAGTTAGCCGGGCCAGAAGGCCGTAGGCCCGATGCCAGACCTCCACAAAGCCGCCCCGGAAGAAAAAGATTACGAAGACAAAGACCAGTCCGACGATGAGGGGCCACCGCTCCCAGCGAACACTTACCGTTTCGGCAAGCCAGATAAAGAAGACGGCGCCGACGATGGGACCGAAAAAGCTGGTGGTTCCCCCGATCAGGGTCATGAAGACAACGTTGCCTGAAGTAACCCAGTAGATGGTGTCGATGGGGACGATGCCGAAAAGCATTCCGTAGAGGGCCCCGGCCAGTCCGGAAAAAGCGCCTGAGATGATAAAGGCAACTCGCTTGAATGCGGCGGTATTGTACCCGAGGGCGGCGGCCCTCGCCTCGTTCTCCCGGATCGCCTGCAAAACCAGCCCGAAGGGTGAGTCTACAACTTTCTTTAAGGCTATGGCGCACAGTAAAAATATCAAGCTGACAAACAAGTAATAGGCGATGCCTGAACGAATGTCCCACGTCAGGACGTAAAGATTTACAGGGGGGCGCGGCACGCCGGGCAAACCGTCGACTCCGCCGGTAATCGACGACGCCTGGTAAACGATGAAATAGGCCATCAGGTTGAAGGCGAAGGTCAGCATGATGAAGTAAAGGCCGATCCGGCGGATGCAAAGGTAGCCGATAACAGCAGCCACAAGGCCACCGGCAAGAGCGGCGGCCGCAAGGGCCGCCAGCGGGTGGACCCGCTGATGAATCAGCAGCAGGCCGGCAGTGTAGGCCCCGGTGCCAAAAAATGTCGCCTGCCCGAAGGAGAGCAGGCCTGTGTAGCCGAGAAGCAGGTTGAAGGCCAGGGCCAGGACGGCAAAGACCCAAACTTCGGTAGCAACGGTCGGGCGAGTCAGGTCGGGTAAGACCAGGATAAGAATGACAAGCACCGCCCAGGGTATGAAGCCCCCGACTCGCTGACGGAGCTTAGCCATTCAGCGCGCCCCGAAAAGACCCTGAGGACGGGTTAGCAAAATGATTGCCATGACCCCAAAGATCGTAATGGTCGAGCCCTGGGGCCAGAACTGGGTCGTGAGGCTCTGGGTGACCCCGATGATGAGGCCGGCGGCGATAGCCCCGATTACATTGCCGAGGCCGCCCACGGCTACGACCACGAAGGCGAAGGGCAGGATATCAACCCCCATGTACGGCATCAGGCCCCGGATGGGGGCAATCAGCACGCCGGCCAGGGCCGCCAGGGATGCGCCCAATCCGAAACCGACGGTGAAGAGGCGGTAGATATCTATGCCCAGGGCGCTGACCATTGTTTTGTTCTCGATGCCGGCCCGCATGATGGCGCCGTACCGGGTGCGCTCAAGCATCAGCCAGAGGCCAAGGATAACTGCCAGCGAGGCGATCATCACGAAGAGGTGGTACCTGGGATACGAAAAAGGACCAAGGTCAACGCTGCCGGCAAGGGCCTGGGGCGGCAGAATACTGAACCCAACCGGCCCCCAGAGGATAATTATCAGCTCCTGAACGATGACGGAAACCGCGAAGGTAAAGAGCAGTACATAGTTGGAGCCTGCCGGGTAGAGGGGCCGTATCATGAATCGTTCAAGAATAACGCTGACGGTGAAGACGATAACCGGGGCCACGAGCATGCCGAGCCAGAAGCTCCCAGTCACCCCTACAAGCTGAAGGAGCAGGTAAGCCCCCAGGGCGTAGAGGGCGCCGTGGGCGAAATTTGGGATATCCAGCAGGCCGAGAATCAGGGTGAGGCCGATGCCAATGAGGGCATAGATCATGCCGATGACCAGACCGTTAAAGAACTGGATTGCTACGGTTGTTGCCAGGTTGTCCATGACATACCCCTGTGCGTTTATGACCCGCGGCCGGGGTTCCTGGGAAGGGTCCGGCTCGAAGTTTTAGAGTGACCCGATATCAGCGCATTCGTTAAGTTCGGCCGGCTGGGGCGTATCGCCGGTGCCTATGATGTCTGCAAAGTCCCACTGGTCCTTCATGTCGGATTTCTTTTTGCACTTCAGGAAGAAATAGGGCCTCAGGGTTTGATGGGTCTTCGGGTCGATGCGCATCTTGCCAAGCAGGTCTTCGCCTTCCCAGCCTTCGAGGGCCTGGATAACGTCGGGTACCTCGGCGCTCTTGGCCTTTTCGATACCGCGCAGGACCAGCCGGGTCATGCCGTAGGCGGCAGCCGGGGCGTAGCCTGGGGGTTCGCCGTACTTTTCCCGGTAGCGTTTGACGAATTCGCGGGCTACCGGCGTATCCAGGGTGTAGTAAAAGTTCGTGCCGACCCAGACGTTCTCGCGCATTTCGGGTTCCAGCTGGACAAGCTCTTCGACGCCGGCGCTCCAGGCCATGATCAGGGGCTGTTTTGGCTGCCAGCCGAAGTTGTAAAAGGTTCTAACGGCCTGAATCGCGTCCTGCCCAAAGTTGACCATCGCGACGACGTCCGGGCGGGCACTCACAGCCTTGGAAACGTAGCCGCTAAACTCCCGCTCGCCCAGGGGGTGGCGGTCGGCGCCGAGGACGGTGACGCCGTATTTTTCGCCCACCAGCTTCAGGTACTTTTCGAGGGACCAGCCGAAGGCATAGTCGGCGATGAGGAGATACCAGCGTTTAGCCCCCGGATTTTCGCGCAGAAAGGTTTTCATGACGGTATCGGCCGCAGTGTAAGCATGGGCCGCCCACTGGAACGAATAGCGGTGACACCGTTTGCCGCTGATATCCTCAGTACCGCCGCTGAAAAAGTGGAGCACTTTGCGCCTTTTAGCAACTTCCGAGACTGCCAGCGCAACCCCACTCGACCACGGCCCAATGACGTATTTAACGCTTTCGGTCTCAACAGCTTCCTCCACCCGCCGGGTGGCGGCGTCGGCCTTGGTCTCGGAGTCCCGTTTGACATACTTAATAGGCCGCCCAATCACTTTGTATCCCCACTCCTCCAGCGCCAGGCTCATTCCCCGGTCGAGCACCGGTCCGACGTCGGCGAATGCCCCGGTGAACGGCCAGATGCCCAGCATCGGAATCTCCTGGGGCGGTTGCGGCCCGGGTCCGCCAACCTGACCGGCAACCTGACAACCTGCGAGGAGGGATTCGAGACCGGCGAAGCCGGCAGCCGTGCCCGCAAGCTTAAGAAATTCCCTCCGGGTGACCCCGTTCACAGTGTGCCTCCCCGTGGTCAGAATAATTCTGGCCTATTATAGCCAGAAGTCCGTGCCGCGACAAGCCGCGCGAGGTGATGCCGGTCGGGGCGTGGGGGCGCCGGGTGGGTATGTTAACATCCGACCGCGGCTGTGTTAGACTTAAAACCGGAATTAAACGAGGGGAACAGGCGATGACCGAGGCGGCGAAGCGCTTTGTGACGGCACTGCCCGACCGGGAGACAGATTTTTCGGGCTGGTACACCGAGGTTGTTCAGCGGGCGGAGCTGGCCGATTACGCGCCAGTCCGGGGCTGCATGGTTATCCGCCCGTACGGCTACACCCTCTGGGAAAATATGCAGGCGCGGCTTGACCGCCGCTTTAAAGAAACCGGCCACGTCAACGCCTATTTCCCCCTCTTTATCCCGGAAAGCTTTCTTAAAAAAGAGGCCGAGCACGTCGAAGGTTTTGCGCCGCAAGTGGCCTGGGTCACCCAGGGTGGGGATGAGCCCCTCGGTGAACGGCTGGCCGTCAGACCAACCTCCGAGGCCATCATCGGGGCCATGTATTCCAGGTGGATCCAGTCCTACCGGGACCTGCCGGTGCTCATAAACCAGTGGTGCAACGTGGTCCGGTGGGAAAAGCGCACGACCCTCTTTCTCAGGACCACGGAATTCCTCTGGCAGGAGGGGCACACCGCCCACGCCACCGAGGAGGAAGCCGAGGCGGAGGCCCTGAAGATCCTGGGCATCTATAAAGACTTCGTTGAGACTGACCTGGCCATCCCGGTGGTGCCCGGTCGGAAATCGGAGTCGGAAAAGTTCGCCGGGGCCCTTCGGACTTACTCCATCGAGGCGATGATGGCCGACCGGCGGGCCCTTCAGGCGGCGACATCCCACAACCTGGGCCAGCACTTCGCCAAAGCCTTTGATATCACCTTCCTGGACCGGGACGGCCAGCGCAAGTACGTCTGGCAGACGAGCTGGGGCGCTTCAACCCGGCTGGTCGGGGCCATTATTATGGTCCACGGGGACGCCGACGGCCTGATTCTGCCGCCCAGGGTTGCCCCGTACCAGGCTGTCATCGTTCCCATCTGGCGTTCGGAGGCCGAACAGCAGCGGGTGACGGCGGTCGTCCGGGAGGCCGAGGCCCGCCTCAAAGAACACGTTCGGGTCATCTCCGACCTCCGGGATGAATACACTCCGGGCTGGAAATTCAGCGAGTGGGACCTCCGGGGCGTGCCGGTTAGAGTCGAGATCGGGCCCCGCGACGTCGAAAACCGCCAGGCGGTGCTGGTCCGGCGGGATACCCGGGAGCGCCGGACAGTCCCCTTCGAGAATCTGGTTGAGAATGTTAAGGACCTGCTCGATGAGGTTCAGCAGGCCCTTTTCCGGCGGGCCCTCGATTTCCAGCGGGCAAACAGTTATAATATTGACCGGCTGGAAGAGTTCGAGGCCATTTTCGCCGGTCAGCGGGGGTTTGTTTACGCCCACTGGTGCGGCTCAGCGGCATGTGAGGCGGCGATTAAGGACCGGACCGGCGCAACGATCCGGGTTATCCCGTTCGACCAGCCTGAGGAAGCGGGGCAGTGCATCTGGTGCGGAAAACCCTCTGAGCGGCGGGTACTCTTCGCCCGGGCCTACTGACCGATGACGACGACTTATCCGGTCGTTCTTGACTGGCCGCTTGCGCTGATATTTCTGCTGGCTTCTGCGGTGATAATTGTTGCCGCCGTCTTTGCCGGACTGGTCGCGCTGGCGGTGCTTATAGGCCTGACGTTGCCACAGGCACGGGGGCAGAGTCCGACGCCGGAAGCTCCCCCGGACCGGGCTTAACAGGGGAGCGCAGGCCCGGTTAGCTTGAATCCCGGCGGAGGCAGACGCGGCGATGGGCAAGGAGCAGGAAGAGTGGATAACTACGGCGACGGCGGCTCGACTGCTCGGACTAACACGGGTTCAGGTTAGGTATCTGATTCGCAAGGGTGTGCTCCAGGCCAGGAAAGTCGACGGGCGTTGGCTCGTAAGTCGCTCATCGGTGCTGAGCCAGTCGGGGCGGAAGCGGTAGATTCGGCGGTCCGCCGGCTCTTTGCCGACCTGCTGGCCTACTACGGCCCCCAGCACTGGTGGCCGGCCGAAACCCCCTTCGAGGTTATCGTCGGGGCAATCCTGACCCAGGCAACCGCCTGGCGAAACGTTGAGCAGGCCGTAAACCGCCTCAAGAAGGCCGGTTTGCTTGACCCGGAAAGGCTTGCCGAAATTGACCCGGCGGGGCTGGCCGATGTTGTCCGACCCGCCGGGTACCCCCGGGTGAAGGCCAGCCGGCTTAAGGCCTTCGTAGCCGCCCTGCGGCGGGATTTTGGTTCCCTCGATAACCTCCTGGGGGCGGACCCGGAGCGGCTCCGGGCCTGGCTTCTTTCGGTGCCGGGTATCGGGCCGGAAACGGCCGACAGCATCCTGCTTTACGCCGCCCGCCGGCCCTATTTCCCGGTGGATGCGTATACCCGGCGGCTCTTTTTAAGATACGGGGTCCTGTCTGAGCCCCGGCCTTACGATGGGATTCGCCGGCTGGTGGAGGAGGCCCTCGGGCCGGACCCGGCGGTGCTGGGGGAATTCCACGCCCTCATCGTCGCCCACGGCAAGGCCGTTTGCCGCAAGCGGCCCCGGTGTGAAGTCTGTCCGGTGCGGGCCGGTTGCCGTTACTGGTTGGGGGCGGAGGGGGTGGGATTCGAACCCACGATGGGGCTCAGCACCCCATAGCCGTTTTCAAGACGGCCGCCTTAAACCGCTCGGCCACCCCTCCGGTTTATATTTTACCCGGTTCCCAGGCCTTCAATCCGCCCGGCCCCGGCGTAAACGTTGAACCGGTCAGCCCGCAAGAAGCCGATGAGGGTGAGGCCGAACTCCCGGGCCAGCTCGACGGCAAGACTGCTCGGCGCCCCCACCGCCGCCAGAACAGGTATCCCGGCCATTACCGCCTTCTGAACCAGCTCGAAACTCGCCCGGCCGCTCACGAGAACAATTGTGTTGGCGGCCGGCAGTTTTCGAGCAAGGAGCAGGGCGCCGATAAGCTTGTCCAGCGCGTTGTGACGGCCGACGTCCTCCCGGACAAGGAGGAGCCTGCCTTCGGCGTCGAAGAGGGCCGAGGCGTGCAGGCCGCCGGTGCGGGCGAAGACCGGCTGGGCCCTTGCAAGGGCGGCCGGCAGACCGAGAATGAGCTCCGGCCGGAGCTTGAAATCGCCGGCCGGCGGGCTGGGGCAGACGGTTCGGACCAGCTCGAGGGAGGCCTTGCCGCAGACGCCGCAACTGGAGGTGGTGTAGACGTTCCGGCTGAGCCGCTCCGGGTCGAAGGTAACCCCGGGCCGCAGGTGGACGGTTACGACGTTGTACATCTGGGGTCCCTCGACGTCGGTGCAGTAGGCGATCTGGTCGATGGCTTCGGGCCCGGTTATGACACCTTCGCTGTAAAGAAAGCCGGCCGCCAGCTCGAAATCGTTGCCGGGGGTCCGCATGGTGACGGCGATGCTCTGACGGCGCTCGACCCCGGCCTCGAAATAGGCGACACGGATCTCCAGGGGCTCCTCGGTGGCGAGCTCGTCAACCCGCTCGTAAGCGGACCCGTTGCGGGCGCAGATTGTCCGGGTTAATACGGTTCGGCCGGGCCGCTCACCCAGCAGCATCCAAGACTCCCCCTAAATCCCCGCCAGATTCGGCTCAACTTTCCGGTACCCCTGCTCGACGGCCCAGACGTCCAGGGCCAGGGCCGCCAGCTCGTCCACCACCGGGACGGCGAGGCCGTATTCGGTCAGGTCCACGCTTTTAATATACCCCCGGCAGGTCTCGCAGACCTCGACCCGGACGTGGGGCAGTTCGAAATCGGGCGGCTTGTGGTAAGCCAGCTTGTTAAAATCCTCCTCACCGCAGGCCGGACAGCAGACCCGCTTGTACCGCCACTCGAAACCGCACAGGGCGCACGTCAGGTAGCGCTTTGCGCCGTGGGATTCGGGCCGCAGGACCGAGACCTGAGGCCGGGCCCCGCAAACCGGACACCTGGCCCGTCCGGCGGCCACCCGCCAGTCCATCTCGTCGTCGGGGGGCAAAAAGGGACAGTGGGCGGCCAGGAATTCGGCGTAGGGCTGCAGAAAGGCCTTGGGGAAAAAGTCGGTTACGTCCGGCTCCGGCGGCGGAGCCGCATCCGGCTCGGTGGCCGCCCGCCAGTAATCTCGAAGCAGCGCTGCCCAGTCGTCGGGGCTGAACTCGGTGAGGAGCTCATCGGCCGCCCGGGCAAGCAACTCCGGCCCGGCGCGGCGGACGAGAAGAAGGAGGCCGGGAAACTCGGCCAGAAGAACCGGCAGCTGGCGCTCCAGCAAGCCGTGGTGAATGGGCCGTCCCTCACCCCAGGGAATTTCTGCCGGGTCAAGTTGCCGGCTAAGTCCTTCGTATAGCCGGCCCTGAAAGCCGGCCACTTCCCGGTAAAAGTCCAGGACCTGCCGGGCGTAGTCGAGTTTGGCGGCGAGCTCGGCGGCCCGCTCAATCCGACGCCCGAAGCTGAAAGCCGGCGCCCGGGCGGCCCGGTCAATCATGGGCCTCTTCGGTGATTACAGCCGATGTGCCCTCCACCTGCCGGTACCAGCGGCCGTGGTGGGCCCGGGCCCAGGCCCGGGTGACCACCCCTTCGACCATGCCCTGGAGACTGCCCCGGATGTAAAAGAGGCCCATGTAGACGTGGAGGATGAGGGCCCCGATGGCGATGATGGCCATCAGGTCGTGGATGATAAAGCTTGCCTGACGCAGGCCCGCCGAAAACTGCATCGGGAACCAGAGGACGATCCCCGAAAGGAGCAGTAAAATTCCGGCGACAACCTGCGTGTAGAAAAGCAGTTTCTGGCCGGCATTAAACCGGCCCGACTCGGGCACCCCTTCCTCCTGGCCGGTTGCGTACTTGGGGACCGCCTTGAGCCACTCGATATCGAGCCGGTCCAGGACCATATCCTTTATCCACATGCCGAGCATAATCAGCAGAAAGATAATGAAGGCGACGCCGACGTAAGGGTGGATGACCCGGACCAGGGTTGGTCCGCCGAGGATGTGGGCAAACCAGAAGAAGGGCGGCCAGAAAAGGGCCAGGCCGCTGAGCATCAGGTAGACGAAGGTGATGGCGACGGCCCAGTGGATGACCCGCTCAAAGAGGCTGTACCGTCGGACCAGGACCCGCCGGCGCTCCCGAACAGCCATTGCCGGACCTCCTCGTAGTGTTTAGCCGTTGCCGCCGTCGCCTGGCACCGGCTCGGCCGGCCGCGGGGGCGCGCCGGCCTCAACCGGTTCCTCCTCCGGCACCCGGCGGGGACCGAAGCGCAGGTAGTGGAGGATAGCCCCCACAATGCCGCCGAAGATGACCAGGTTACCCAGCCAGCGGAGGCCCCCCTTCCAGACGTCCACGAAGGAGACCTTCGGGTCCCGGGGCAGGCCGTAAATCTCCGGCGAATCGCCGTAAGGCAGGACATAGACGGCGTGGGTTCCGCCCACCCCCGGCGGATTGTAAACCGCGGCCTTGTCGTAGCCGATGGCCTTAAGCTGCTCGACCCGGTAGCTGGCCTGGGCCAGCATCTGGTCTTTCGTGCCGAAGCTCAGGCACTTGGTCGGGCAGGCCTTCACACAGGCCGGCTCCAGGCCGGCGCTTACCCGGTCGGAGCAGAGGGTGCACTTGTAGACCTTGCCGGTGGTCGGGCTCAGGCGCGGGACGTCAAACGGACAGCCGGTTATGCAGAAGCCGCAGCCGATGCAGTTCTCCTGGACGAAGTCGACGATGCCGTTGGCGTACTGGACGATGGCGCCGGGGGCGGGGCAGGCCCGCAGGCATCCCGGGTCGCCGCAGTGCATGCACTGATATTTGGCCAGTGTCCAGATGAACCGGCCGTCCCGCTGGACCTCGTTGAACTTGATGAGCTGCCAGAAGTTCCAGTCCAGGTCGGGCAGGGTCTGGTACGAGCCGAAGAACGGCCGGTTAACGTTGGCCGGCAGGTCGTTCCATTCCTGGCAGGCGACCTCGCAGGCCTTGCAACCGATGCAGGACGAAACGTCGATAAGCTTGATGACTTCCGGGACGTTTTTGATGCCCGGCGCCGGCGTGACCGACGCCGAAACCGCCTTTATTGCCGTCGGTTCGAATGCCATCGCAGTCCCCCCTTACGCCTTTTCGACCCGGACCAGGAAGCCCTTGTACTCGGGGCAGAAGGAGTTCGGGTCGAGCACCGTCGGCGTCAGGATGTTGGCCGCCCCGCCCTCCTGCCGGCCGAGGCCGATGAAGCCCCAGTGGATGGGCATGCCCACCGGGTAGACCGTCCGGCCGTTCAGGGTAAACGGCCGCATCCGCCGGGTGATCAGGGCCCGGCCCTTAACCTCGCCCCGGGCCGAGATGACCCGAACCACGTCGCCGTTCTTGATGCCCTTCTCGGCCGCCAGCTCCTCGGGCATCTCGATGAAGAACTCCGGCTGGAGCTGGACCAGGTAGGGGTTGTTCTTCGTCCAGTAGTGGAACATCTCGGTCAGCCGGTAGGTGGTGGCCACAATCGGGAACTCCTCGGCCTTGCCCAGCCGGTCCCACTCGGTGGTCTTAAAGACGACGGCGACCGGATTCTGGCTCCGCTTCGGGTGGAGCAGGTTGGGCACCGGCGACTCCAGCGGCTCGTAGAACTCGGCGAAGGGCCCGTCGACGAAGGCGCCCTTCGGGGCGAAGAGCCGGGCGACACCCTCGGGGATCATGATGAAGGCGCCCCAGCCCTGCTCCGGCGGGGCCGTAGCCGGGTAGTCGGGCACATCGCCGACCCAGCGCTTGCCGTCCCAGACGATCCCGGGGCGGCTGGGGTCCCAGGGCCGGCCCTGGGCGTCGGCCGAGGCCCGGTTGTAGAGGATGCGGCGGTTCGCCGGCCAGTTAAAGGCCCAGTTGTGGAAGAAGCCGAGGCCGGTCGGGTCGTCCAGGTTGCGCCGGGCCATCAGGTTGCCCTCTTCGGTGAAGGAGCCGCAGTAGAGCCAGTTCCCGCAGGAGGTCGTTCCGTCGTCCTTGAGGGCCGTGAAGAGGGGCAGCTGCTTGCCGGTGGTCAGGTCCTTGCCGTTGATCTCCTTGGCAACCTCCTCTTCCGACGGCGCGTACGGGTTGGTATACCACCAGTCGAGCTTGAGGACCGGGTCGGGGAACCGGCCGCCCTCCTTCTGGTAAAGCTCCCGGACCTTCATGAAGATCCGGCCGACGACCTCCTGGTCGGCCTTGGCCTCGCCGGGCGGGTCGATGGCCTTCCACTTCCACTGGGCCCAGCGGGCCGAGTTGGTGAAGGAGCCAGACTTTTCGGCGAAGTTGGCCGCCGGCAGGACGAAGACCTCGGTCTTGACGTCCTCGGGCTTCTTGCCGATGGTGGCCAGGATGTCGGGCCGCCAGAAGTAGGCGGTCTCGGTCATGAAGTTTTCGGCGACGACAAGCCACTTGAGCTGGGAGAGGGCGTAGATGACCTTGCGGGTGTGGGGCCCGTTGTTTACCGGGTTCATCCCGAAACTTATAAGGCCGTCGACCCGGCCCTGGGCCATGTGGTCGAAGATGAAGGCCCAGCTCCAGTTCTCGAGCCGGCCGGTGGCCGGGTCCTCGGGAAGCTTCGGGTGGAGGTGGTAGGCAAAGTCGTTCTCCCTGGTGGCGGCGTCGCCGTAGAAGGCCTTGAGCTGGCTTACGACGAACTTGGGCATGTTCTGCCAGTAGTTCACCGAGTTGGGCCGCAGGGCCTTCGGCGTCACGGCCTCCAGGAACTGCTGAAGGCTCTGGTGGGGGGCCTTGGGGATGGGGATGTAACCGGGCGTGTTGTGGTAGCCCATTCCCATGTCGGTGCCGCCCTGGATGTTGGCGTGGCCCCGCAGGGCGTTGACGCCCCCGCCCGGCCGGCCGACATTGCCCAGGATGAGCTGAAGGGTGGCCGCCGCCTTGATGAGCTGGACCGAGAAGCTGTGGTGGGTCCAGCCCAGGGCGTACATGATGGTCCCGGCCTTATCGGGCGGGTAGGTCGAGGTGATGATGTCGGCCGCCTTCAGAAAGTCGTCGACGCTGCAGCCGCAGATCTGGGCAACCCGCTCGGGAGTATACCGGGAGTAGAATTTCTTCATTAACTGGAAGACCGAGCGGGGGTGCTGCATCGTCGGGTCGACCTTGGCGTAACCGTTCTCGTCGTATTCGTAATCCCAGCTGGTCGGGTCGTACTGGCCCTTAGCCTCGTCCCAGCCGGAGAAGACGCCGTTTTCTTCGTCGAACTTGAAGTCCTCCCGGACGATGAAGGGGGCGTTGGTGTGGAGCCGCAGGTACTCCTCGTGGTAGCGGTTGTTGGTGAGGGCGTAGTTAATGAGGCCGCCCAGGAAGGCGATATCCGTCCCGGCCCGGATCTGGACGAAGTGGTCGGCGACGGCCGCCGTCCGCTGGAAGCGGATGTCCACCGCCACGAGTTTGGCGTTCCGCTTCCGCTTGGCCTCCATCACGAACTTGAAGCCGCAGGGGTGGTTCTCGGCCGGGTTGCCGCCCATCGCCAGGATGACGTCGGCGTTGGCGATGTCGGTCCAGCCGTTGGTCATTGCGCCCCGACCGAACGTGGCGGCCAAACTGGCCACCGTCGGCCCGTGTCATATCCGGGCCTGCTGTTCGACGGGTATGATGCTCAGCCCGGCCCGGAAGGCCTTCTGGATAAGATAGTTGTTCTCGTTGGAGTCGGTGCAGCCGCCGATAACGGCGATGGCCGTGAGGGCATTGACGACACGGCCCCGGTGGTCCCGCTCGATGAGCTTCGTATCCCGGGTCTCTTTAATCAGCCGGGCGATCCGGTCGATGGCCCAGTCCCAGGACTTCTCCTCCCAGCGGTCGCTCCCTGGGGCCCGGTAGAGGACCTTGGTAAGCCGCAGGTCGTTGACGATGTTGTGCTTTAAGGTTGCGCCCTTGGGGCAGAGGGTGCCCCGGTTGATGGGGCTGTCGGGGTCGCCTTCGACGTGGACAACGGTTGTCCCGGTCACGTTGCCGGCCCGGTCGCCGAGGGTGTGGATGATGACGCCGCAGCTTACCGAGCAGTAGGGGCAGATGCTGCGGGTTTCGGTGGTGCGGTCGATCTTGAGGCCCCGGGTCCGGGCAACCACGGGTTTGAGGTCGAACCCGAAAGCCGTCGCGGCCGCCCCGGCCACCCCGAGCTTGAGGAAACTGCGCCGCGAAAGGGTGACAGCCATGGCTCCCCCCCTTGTTAAAAACCAAAATCTGCCTTATTTTAATTACGACCCCTTTTTTGTCAAGGGCCGAAAACGGCCGCCCGAGTGAAACAGCGGCCCCGGGCCGCCAGCCTCAGGTAGATAGAACATTTGTGCAGTTTCTGGGCGGTGGGCCGAATACTATCGGGTGAGACCAGCCTATTAAGGAGGTGCTTCTGCCCGTGACCGATCTGAAACCGCCGTCGGACCCCGCCGAATCCGGGCCGGATGACCGGTCCGGGGACCTTGAGGCCCGCTACCGGGCCGCCGTCGACGCCTACCGGGCCCGGCTTCGGGACATGCTCCCCGAAGCCGCCGAACTTATCGCCGGCGACTCGGTCGAGGCCCTGGACCGGGCCTTCGAGCAGGCCAGGTCCCTGGTCGAGCGGCTCCGCCAGCAGGCGGCCGAAGCGGCCCGCCAGGAGGCGGCCCGGCAGGTGCTCCCCGTTCCGCCGGGCCGGACCCTGCCCGACCTCGATTCGCTGCCGGCCGTGGAAAAGATCCGGCTCGGCCTTCAGAACCGCTAGGAGGAGACTGAATGGCCCTTACCCTTACTGAAGCCGCCAAGCTTTCGAACGACCTGCTGGTTAAGGGGGTCTTCGAGACGGTGGTGAAAGCCTCGCCCCTGCTCGAACGGATGCCCTTTATCGAAATCTCGGGCAACGCCCTCACCTACAACCGGGAGGCCAGCCCCGGCACGGCCGCCTTCTACGCCGTCGGCGCAACCTGGGCCGAGGACACCCCGACCTTTACCCAGGTGACCACCTCCCTCAAGATTCTCGGCGGCGACGCCGACGTCGACAACTATCTCCGGCAGACCCGCTCCAATATCCAGGACATCGAGGCGGTCGTTCTGGAGCTTAAGGCCAAGGCCGTTGCCCACAAGTTCGAAGAGACTGCAATTACCGGCGACTCGACCGTTGACCCGAACGCCTTCGACGGCCTGCGCACCCTGGTCGGCACCGGTCCCCAGGCCGTCTCGATGGGCACCAACGGCGCAACCCTCACCCTGGCCAAGCTCGACGAGATGCTCGACCTCATCCGGCCCGGCAAGCCGGACCTCATCATCATGTCCCGGCGGTCCCGCCGCAAGCTCAACGAGCTGCGCCGGGCGGCCAGCTCCCAGATTGAGGGGGTTGTCAACGAGTTCGGCCGCTGGGTTGAGCTCTATAACGGCATCCCCATCGCCGTCTCGGACTTCGTCCCGGACAACGAGACGGTGGGAACCTCGACCGACTGTTCTTCGATTTACGCCGTCGCCTTCGGGGAGGACGGACTGGTGGGCCTGACCAACGGCTGGATTCAGGTTGAACGGGTCGGCTCCCTCGAGACCCGGGATGCGACCCGAAACCGGGTCAAGTGGTACTGCGGCCTTGCCCTCTTCTCGACCTTGAAGGTCGCCCGGCTGTACGGGGTTCGGCCGTAGGGGGTGGGGGCCGATGTTTAAAGGCGTTGTTATCATCCACGCCCACCGGCCGGAGGTCCTTGAGCGGGTCTACCGCCGGCTCATCGAGGTTTTAAAAACCTCGCCCGAGGCCGGGGCCATCCGCTACCGGGCCTGGTGCGAGGCCGGGTCGGCCGAGCGGCTCTTCCGGGAGTTCCAGCAGGTCGACCGGCGGCACCGGCTCATCGACCTGGGCCTGGGTCTGCCCGGACCGGAGTAGGACCGTGAGCACTCGAACTGAACTTCGAATTCGGCTGAGGCGGGAGCTTAAGGACGAAGACCCGGCCGCCCAGCGCTGGTCGGACGCCGAGCTCGACCGCCACCTGGACCGGGCCCTCTCCGACCTGAGCGTGGCGATGCCCCGGGAACAGCAGACCAACTTTATGATGCCGGGCGGCACCCGGGAGGTCGACCTTTCGGGCCTGAGCGGCCTGCTGGTGGTCGAGGCGGTCGAATACCCGGCGGGGGCCTTTCCGCCGGCATATGTGGGCTGGACCCGTCGGGCCGACCGGCTGACCCTGCTGGTGGACGCGCCCCCGGCGGCCGGGGAGCAGGTTCGGGTCTACTGGCTCGGCCGGCACACCCTGACCGATACCGGCTCGACCTTAAGTCCGGACCAGGAGGAGCTTCTGGTGCTCGGGGCGGCCGGCTACGCCGCCCGGGCCCTGGCCAACCACGCGATTAACCGGGTTAACCTGACCCGCGGCGCCCAGGCCGACTATTTAAAGTGGGCCGAGGCGGCCCTGGCCCAGTTCCGGGCCGGCCTCGAAAAGCGGGGGCGCGCCGGTCGGGTGCGGCCCGTCCGCCTTTACATCCCGATTTTTGGAGAGAGCGATGGCTGAGCGGCCGAAGGATTACTCGTACTTTCACGACTACGCCTGGGCGGCGGCCCAGAATGAGGGGGTCGACCCGGCCGTCTTCGTCCGGCAGATCGACCTGGAATCGGGCTTCGACCCGAACGCCCTCTCACCCGCCGGGGCGGTGGGCATCGCCCAGATCGTCCCGGAGTTTCACCCGGAGGTGGACCCTTACGACCCGGAGGCGTCGCTGCGCTACGCCGCCCGGCTGATGCGGGAGTACCTGGACCACTTCGACGGGGATTACGCCAAAGCCCTGGCCGCCTACAACTGCGGGCGGGGCCGGGTGGACCGGGGCGTCCGCCGCTACGGCGACCGCTGGTGGCTCATCCTGCCCGAGGAGACCCGCCGGTACCTGCGGGTCATCCTTTACGGCAACTGAGATGCGGTCCGTAAGCCCGACCCTTGAGGCCGCCGCAAAGTCCCCGGCCGCCGCCCCGTACATCGAGCTGGCCTGCGTCGACCGGTGGGGCGGCGTCGACAACCACCGCTACGGCCGCCATTACACCGACCCCACCGACGGCCACATCCAGGCGGTTATTGCCGCCGACGGGAGCCTGCTCCGGCTGCGCCACGGCGGGCCGGGGTCGGCCCGGCAGTACAGCCGGGTGCCGAACCCGACCCCGGCCGCCGCTTTCGGCGGCTGGCAGGACCTGGGAGCGGCCGGGGCCGCCGAGGTCCTGGCCGCCTCGCCCGGCCCCTACGTGCTCATGGCTTCGGACGACGGGGCCGGAAGCCTGTTTTACCGGGAAAGCCCCGACTACGGGGTTAACTGGCCGGCCTGGGCCGCGGCGCCGGGCCACGACGGCAGTCCGCCCCTGGCTGCCGCCTACCGGGACGCCGATAACTTCGCCGTCTTTTACCGGGCCGCCGGCGGAGCCGCCCTGCGGGCCCGGAAGTGGGCCCGGACCTCGGGCTGGGGAACGGCCGTGAGCCACCCGGCCGGGTTCGGGCAGGTGAGTTACCTGACGGCGGCCTGGGCCCTGGACCGCTACCTGGTCTTCGTCGCCGGCCGGGATATTGCCAGCCGGCCGGTCCTGGGCTGGACGACCTTTGACCTTAACGGGGGCGGGGCCTGGGGCGGATTTTACCCCCTGGAGCAGGCCGACCCGGGCTCCACCCTGGAGTTTAAGCACCCCAAGCTTGCGTTCGCCGATACCCTGCGGATGACCTATCTGGTCGATTTCGGCGGGGTCCTCACCCTGCTGGAACGGTGCGTTTACCCGACCACGGGCTTTGCGGCCGGCCGCTGGCGGGCCCCATTCCCGTTGCTTCCCCAGGACCGGTCCGGAACCCCGCCGGGCGGCTACGGGATTGCCCTCGCCGGAAGGTCCGGGGGGCGGGTCTGGGCCTGCACTGCCGGCGGGGTGTGGTCGGCCCCGGAGCCCGCCGCCGTCACGGTCCCCTTCGCCGACATCCTGAGCCTCGATTACGTTCAGGACCCGGATGGGGGCCGGCTGACGGCCACCCTGCGGAACGACCACGGGGCCTATTCGGGCCTGCGGCCAGGCTGGCAGGTCCAGGTCTTGCCCGGCTACCTGACGTCAGCCGGGGCCGAGAAGGTGACTGTGGGGGCCCCGACGTACTGGGTTACGGCCGTCCGGCCGGGGCCCGGGACCCTGACCCTGGCCGCCGAAGGCTATGTCGCCCTGCTTCGGGCCGCCCGGCTCCCCTTTGCCCTCCAGTATCCGGCCGGAAGCGCCCCGGCCCGGCAGATTCTGGACGCCATCGCCGGGCTGGCCGGATTCGAATTCGGGTCGCTGGCCGGGTCGGATTCGTCGACCCGCTGGCACCCGGGCCTGCGGGTTCTGCCCGGCCAGTCCCTTTATCCGGCCTGGCAGGCCCTGGCTGTCGGCCTCCGGGAGGGCATCCGGCCCAGCGGCCCGACGGTCCTGACCGTGCCCTGGGAGGTCACGGACCCGACCGCCCTGGGGATTGGGCCGGGCGGCTGGCCCCTGCTGGCCGGCGAGTACGCCGACCTGGGGGCCGACCCGGATTGGGCCCGGGTTTTCTCCGAGACGGCGGCGGCCCAGGGCTTTGCCGGACCGGACCCGGCTGGGGAGGTTTTCTTCCGGCCGGGGTTCGGCTACGACCCCGGCCGTTCGGCGGCGGCCCTGGCCGACCTGGCCGGGGCCCTGGTGGGCCGGGGCACGGTGTCGGCCCGGCGGGACCGGGTGGTCATCCGGCCGCACCCCGGCCTGGAGGTTGGGGATGTGGTGGCCGTATCTGACCCGACCGTCGGGGTGGTGGGGCGGCGGGGAAGGGTGCTGAGCCTGCGGGTAAGGTACGGCCCGGACCGCTACGAGCAGGAACTAATTTTAGGGGGTGTGGGGTGAGCTCCGGGGTCTGGTGGGGGACCTTAATCGCCTTTGACGGCCCGGCATACCGGGCCACCGTCCGGCCGGCGGGCAGCCCAACGGGGGCGGTGGCGGTTGCCGTCAGCCGGGCGGTTCCGGCGGCCGAGCTGATCCCCGGCCGCCGGGTCCTGGTGGCAACGCCCGGCCCACTGGGCGGCGGGGATGAGGTTGTGGTCGCCGTCTGGGCTTGAGGATGTTTCACGTGAAACGGGAAGGAGGTGCCGCAGTGGACGTCGGGGAGTTTATCGGCCTTGCCGGGGTTCCGGTCATTGTCGGCCTGGTGGAGGTGGGCAAGCTCTGGGTTAAGGACAGCCGCTGGTACCCGATTATGGCCCTCGCCTGCGGGGTTAGCCTGAATGTCGGGGCCGCCCTCATCCTCGGCCGGCCGGTGCCGGAGGGCGTCCTGACCGGGGTGGTTGCCGGTCTTGCGGCCAGCGGCCTCTACTCCGGGGTGCGGGCCGGGCTTGCATCCGGAACGTAGGGGGTATTGGCCGTGCTGGTGGGCTGTGTGCTCGTTCCGGATTTTATCTGGGTCTGCGAGGCCCGGCGGCACCCCAACCTGGCGGGCCGGCCGGCGGCCGTCATCGGCGACCCGGCCGGTCGCCGGGTCGTCATCGGCTGTTCGCCGGCGGCCCGGGCGGCGGGTGTTCGGGCCGGGCTGGGCCTGCGGGAAGCCCAGGCCGTCTGTCCGGGTCTCACGGTCCTGCCGGCCGACTACCCTTATTATGCCGACGAGTTTTCGGCCCTGCTGGATGCCCTGGAGGCCGTGAGTCCGGTGGTGGAGCCGGCCGAGCCCGGCTGTGCTTACGCGGCCGCCGACGGCCTGGACGGCCTTTACGGCGGGCCGGAAGGCCTTGCCCGGGCGCTCCTCCGGGCGGCCGGGGACTTCCCGGCCGCGGTGGGGGTCGGGCCGGGCCGGCTGGTCGCCCGGCTCGCGGCCGGAACCTGCCGGTCCGGGGAATTCCGGGTTGTGGCCGAACCCGAAATTCCCGACCTGCTCGGCCGGGCCCCGGTCGGTCTTCTCCCGACCTCGGCCGAGGCCCGCCGCCGGCTCGGGCTTTTCGGAATTAAAAGGGCCGGGGAGCTTCTGGCCTTCAGCCGGGCCGACCTCGCCGTCCAGTTCGGGCCGGAGGGAGACCGGCTTTATGAGCTCCTCCGGGGTCTGGACCGGGTGCCCCTCCGGCCCCGGTTCCGGCCGCCGGCTGTCGCCGAGGCCGTCGACCTTATCGAGCCCGTTCCTACCGTCGACGGCCTCCGGCTGGTGGTCGGCCAGCTTCTCCGGCGGGCCCTGGGCCGGCCCGAGCTTCGGGGCCGGGCCGTCGGCCGGGCCTGGGTCCGGCTCCGGCCGGAGCCGGGACCGGTCCTGGAGCGGCGGGTGGTTTTTAAAACGCCGTCGGCCCAGGCAGACCGGCTCGAAGGGCCGCTGGTCCGGGCCCTCGAGGCCCTGCTGGAAGGTTCCGGCGCCCGGGACGGGGCCGTCGGGACGGTTATTACGGGGATTGAGCTCAAGGTTGAGGCGGCCGCCGGCGAGCCGGTCCGGCAGGCCGGCTTCTGGCCGGCCCTCGGCGGCCGGTGGGAGTGGCTTCGGGGGGTGGTGGGGCAGCTCCGGGCCCGCTACGGCCGCCCGAATCTCGGCTTTATCAGGGAGGTGGACCCGTGGAGCCGACTGCCCGAACGCCGCTTTGCCCTGGTCGAAGCCGACTTCGCTTTCTGAACCGGCCTGTTCCCGTTCAGGTTGCTGTTCGGGACGGCGTCCCGGCAAAAGTCGCCCGCCGGGGCGGACCCTCCGTCGGGGTCGAGGCCGTTCTGGACCGCTGGGAGCTTACCGACCGGCTCTGGACGGGCGAGCCGGTTCGCCGCACATACTTTACGCTTCTGCTGGTCAACGGCCGGCGGCTCACGGTTTTTTGCGACGAGTCTGCCGGCCGCTGGTTTGAGCAGGGCGGGTGGGGGTAGGGGCGGTGGACGTCGAGCTCCACCTCCACACGGCCTACTCCTTCGGCCAGGGGGCGTCCCTGCCCGAGGAGTATGTCATCCGGGCGGCGGAGCTGGGCTATAAAGTCCTGGCGGTAACCGACCGGGACAGCCTGGCCGGGGCCCTGGAATTTGCCCTTGCGGCAAAAGCCTGGGGCATCCGGCCGGTCACCGGGGCCGAGCTTACCCTCCGCGCCGGGGGCCGGCTCCTGCTCCTGGCCGAGAACCGGACCGGCTACGCCAACCTCTGCCGCCTGATCAGCCTGGCCCACCGGGCCGACCGGCGCCGTCCTGCCCTCGACCCGGCCGACCTGGCCGGCCGAACCGATGGGCTGGTCTGCCTTACGGGCGGCCGCCGGAGCGACCTGGCCCGGCTCATTGCGGCCGGGGATGAGGGGGCGGTCCGGACCCTCATCCGCCGCTACGTCGACCTCTTCGGTATCCGGAACGTCTTTTTAGAGGTTCAAAATAACCTGGCCCCAGGGGATAAGGCCCGCAACCAGGCCCTGGCGGAACTCGGGGAAGAATTCGGGGTCGGCCTGGTTGCGACCGGCGACGTTCACTACCACGTCCCGGAGCGGGGCCTCCTTCAGAGCGCCCTGATTGCGATTCACCACAACCTGCCCCTCGACCTGGCGGGGCACCTCTGCTACCCGAACGACCGGTTCTACCTGCGGCCGCCGGCCGAGCTTGGGGCGGCCTTTGCGGATTACCCGCAGGCGGTTAAAAACGCCCGGGACCTGGCCGAACGTCTCGCCGAATTCGACCTGACCCGGGACCTGGGCTACCGGCTGCCGGACTTCCAGGCCGAGGGTGACCGGCCGGCTGATGCGGTCCTGGCCGAGTACTGCCGACGGCGGCTTGAGGAGGTCTACAACCGGTTCACCGACCCCGGTCTTTACCGGCGGGCCCGGGAGCGGCTTGAGGAGGAGCTCCGACTCATCGCGATGCACAACCTGGCCGGATTTTTCCTGGTTTACCGGGACATCGTCCGGCTCATCCGGGAAGTTGCGGCCGAGGTGCGGGGCCCCCGGGCGGCTTTAAACCTGACGCCGGTTCTGGGCCGGGGAAGCTCGGTCTCGTCCCTGGTCTGCTACCTTATCGGCCTCTCCCGGGTGGACCCGGTGGCCACGAACCTCTTCCTGGGCCGCTTTCTTAACGAAGGATTGCAGTCGCTGCCCGACATCGACATCGATATGCCCCGGGAGATCCGGGAGCGGGTCATTCTGCGCATCTACGAGCGCTACGGACCCGACCACGCCGCCCTGGTTGCGGCCGTCTCAACCTTCAGGCTGAGGGGGGCAGTCCGGGCGGTGGGCAAGGCCCTCGGCCTGCCCGCCGGTGAGGTCGACCGATTGGCCCGGCTGAGCGAGGACGGGTCGGCCCGGGCCATTCGGGCCGAGCTTGCCCGCCGGCCCGAATACCGCCGCCGGCTCGGGGAGCCCGTCTGGTCCCGTTTCGCCGAGCTGGTGGAGGCCCTGGCCGGCTTCCCCCGTCAGCTCGGCCAGCACATCGGCGGGATGGTCATCTCGTCGACGCCCCTTATCGAGATGGTCCCCATCGTGCCGGCGGCCATTCCCGGCCGGTTTATCTGCCAGTGGGATAAGGACTCGTGTGAGGATGCGGGCTTTGCGAAAATAGATTTCCTTTCCCTGGGGATGCTTTCGGCCGTTGAGGAGGCGGTGGACCTTATTGCCGAAAACGGCGGGCCCCTTATTGACCTGAGCCGGATCCCGTTTGACGACCCGGCCGTTTACGACATGCTGGGCCGGGCCGACACCATCGGGACCTTCCAGATGGGGAGCCGGGCCCAGCGCCAGCTCCTGGTTCAGACCAGGCCCCGGAACTTGAAGGAGCTGGCCGACCAGGACGCCCTGGTTCGGCCGGGACCGGGCAACGGCGGGGGCGGCCGGATTTACGCCCGCCGCAAGCACGGCCTCGAGCCCGTAACCTACGACCACCCGAAGCTCGAGCCTTACCTGGCCCACACCTACGGGGTGATGGTCTATCAGGACCAGGCGATTCAGGCGGCCATGGCCATCGGCGGCTTTTCGCCGGCCCGGGCCGACGCCCTGCGCCGGGCCCTCTCCCGCCGCCGCTCGGAGCAGGCCATCGCCGCCTTCTGGGAGGAGTTCCGCCAGGGCGCCCTGGCCCAGGGGATCCCCGAAGCGACGGCCCGCCGGGTCTTCGATAAAATCCGGGGCTTTTCAGCTTACGGCTATCCCCAGTCCCACGCCGTGGCCTTCGCCCAGCTGGCCTACCAGACGGCCTGGCTGAAGCTCTATTACCCGGCCGAGTTTCTCTGCGCCCTGCTCAACAATTACCCGCTGGGCTTCTACGCCCCGGATGTGCTTATAAAAGATGCCCAGCGCCACGGGGTTGTGGTCCTGCCGCCGGACATCAACCTGAGCCGGGCCAGGTGCACCCTCGAGGGCGGGGCGGTGCGGCTGGGCCTGGCCTTCGTCAAGGGCATCGGGGAGGCCGGGGCCCGGACCATCGAGGACGCCCGGCGGGATGGGCCGTTCCGGTGGCTGGGGGACCTGGTTCGCCGGACCGGTCTGCCCCGGCAGGCCCTGGAAAACTTAATCCTGGTCGGGGCCTGCGACGGCTTCGGCCTCGGCCGGCGGGAGCTTCTCTGGCAGCTCGGGCTGGTGCTGGGCGGCCGCCGGGCCGGGGGTGCCTGGCAGCCGGCCCTGCCCCTGGACCCCGGTCCTGTGCCGCGGCTGCCGGAGGTTTCGACCTGGGACCGGATGCTGGCGGATTACCGGGTGATGGGCCTGTCGGTGGCCTATCACCCGGTGGGCCTGCTCCGGCCGGCCCTGGGGGAGGGGGTCGTGCCGCTGGGGGCGCTGCCGGGCCTGCCCGACGGTACCCGGGTGACGGCGGCCGGGCTGGTGGTTGCCCGTCAGCGGCCGGAGAATGCCCGGGGCCTCTGCTTTATAACCCTTCACGACGAGTTCGGCGAGGCCGATGTGGTTATCCTGCCGGGCCTTTACGAGCGCCGCCGGGATGTCATCCGGACGGCGCCCCTGCTGGTGGTGGCCGGCCGGATTGACCGGAGCCGGGGAAGCCTGACCCTGCTGGCCGAGGATGTGGGCCGGCTGCGGGTGCCGGTCCGGATTCCGGAGTCGGCCGCTGACCCGCCTGAGGGCCGCCGGCCCCTCAACCCGACTGTTCTCAGGCTGATCGAGCCCCCGGGCCTTGCCGCCCTGGCCGGCGTCCCGGCCGCCCACAGCTTCAGGTAGGGGGCGGTGAGCCCTTCGAGCTCGCAGCCGGTAGCTGACGGGTCCCTGGGAGCCGGGCGGCTACGGCGTTGCGGGGCAATGGCCCGGCCTGGCTGGTTGGGGTGGGGGCGGTTCCCGCCTGCCCAGCAGGTCCCTGACGCCGGACCACACCCGTCGGGCCAAATCGGCCGGGGGCGCCTGGGCGTCCAGGACGAGCCACCGTTCCGGGTCCGACCGGGCCAGCTCCAGATACCCGGCCCGGACCCGCCGGTGGAACTCCAGGTCCTCCGCCTCGAACCGGTCGGCTTCGGCCCGGCCCCGGCGGGCCAGCCCGGCCTCGACCGGCAGGTCCAGCAGTACGATGAGGTCGGGCCAGAGGCCGCCGGTTGCGAGCCGGTCGGCCGCCGCGACCTGGTCCAGGGGCAGGCCCCGGCCGTAGGCCTGATAGGCGAGGGTTGACGGGGAGTAGCGGTCGCAGAGGACGACCTTCCCGGCGGCCAGGGCCGGCCGGATGACCGTGTTTACAAGCTGGGCCCGGGCTGCGAGAAAAAGAAAAAGCTCCGTCTCCGGCGCCAGATCTTCATCGGCCCGTTTCAGCAGGGTTCGGAGTCGCTCGCCGAGGCGGGTGCCGCCCGGCTCCCGGGTGCGGATGACGGGGATGCCGGCCCGCCGGAGCCGCCGGTAGAGGCGCTGAAGCTGGGTCGTCTTCCCCGAGCCCTCCGGCCCCTCGAAAACGATAAAGAGCCCCACTAGCCGGCGCGGTCGCGGTAGGCCCGGAGCCTCCGCAGGGCGTCCGTAACCTTGACGGTGGCGCCGAAGCGCGGCTGATGGCCGACTGCCGTCTCATCAAGCCGGCCCGGCCGGGTGGCCGGCTCGCCGGCCGCGGCCTCTTCGGGCAGGCCGAAGATGGCCGTAAGGGCCTGTTCCATCTGGATGATGGTGTTGCTGCGCAGAACGTAGACGGGAATGCCCTGGGCCTCGGCTTCCCGGAGAAGCTGGGGCTTCTTCCGGTAGAAGTTTTTGAGGGTCATGACGGCGTCGGCATCGGCCAGGGAGTCGACCATCACCACGGGAAGCTGGAGGCCCCGGGCGACCTGGGCGAGCCGGTCGCGGCTCACCCCGTAGGCCAGGATCCGGAGGGGCTTTTCGGGGGCCTCCGGGGGTGGGGTGGGGCCGGGCCGGGCCGCCGGCGGCCGCTGGGGTTCGAAGCCCCGAATGGTGCCGTCGGGCATGAGCTGGCGGCGCAGGTGGGGCGGCTCGATCCCCCGCAGGATCAGGTCGACGGCTTCGGCCACATCGGGGTGGACCGCCACCTCGGTCCAGCTCTGAATCTCGACGACAACGTCGAAGGTCGGCGGCGCCTTGCGCTCCAGGATCGTCTTCTGGGTGCCCCGGCGCCGGGCCTCCTCGTCGCTCAGGGTCACCGACTGAACCCCGCCCACCAGGTCGGCCAGGGTCGGGTTCATGATCAGGTTTTCGAGGGTGTTGCCGTGGGCGGTGGCGATGAGCTGGACCCCCCGCTCGGCAATGGTCCGGGCCGCCTCGGCCTCCAGCTCGGTGCCGATCTCGTCAATGACGATGACTTCGGGCATGTGGTTTTCAACGGCCTCGATCATGACGGCATGCTGGAGGGCCGGGGTCTTGACCTGCATCCGGCGGGCCCGCCCAATGGCCGGGTGGGGGATGTCGCCGTCGCCGGCAATCTCATTCGAGGTGTCGACGATGATGACCCGCTTGCGGAGGTCGTCGGCCAGGACCCGGGCCGCTTCCCGGAGCATGGTTGTCTTGCCGACACCGGGCCGGCCGAGCAGAAGGATGCTTTTGCCCGACTCGATCAGGTCCTGGATGATCCGGACCGTGCCGTAGACTGCCCGCCCAACCCGCAGGGTCAGGCCGACAATTTTGCCCTGGCGGTTGCGGATGGCCGAGATCCGGTGCAGGGTCCGGGGAATTCCGGCCCGGTTGTCGTCTCCGAACTGGCCGATTCGGGAAACGACGTACTCGATGTCGGCCTCGGTGACGTCCCGGTCGTTCAGGATGATGTCGTCGCCGGGGAACCGGGCCTCGGGCCGACGGCCCAGGTCCATGACAATCTCAAGCAGGTCCGATTTCCGGGGGTGGGCGTGGAGCGGCTCAGCAATATCCGGCGGAACAACGGCCAGCAGCGCTTCCAGGTCGTCGGTGATTACCTGCTGCAACCTCAAACCCTCCTTCAAGCCCTTACCGGAACAAGTTTCTTGGCTTCAACCCGCACTGTCTGGTGGCGGACCAGGCTCACGAACTGGCCAGCCGGCCCGAACCCGAGGGCCTCAAGGGCGGCGGCAACGTGGGGCTGGTAATCGGCAACCAGACCGATAACCGCCTTCTTCCCGCCGTGGCGGCTGAGAAATGCGCCCAGGTGCCGGGTGATCACCGGGGCGGGCAGGTCCCCGGCCTCGACGGCAAGCTGGAGCTGGTCTTCAACGGTACCGAGCCGGGCCCAGAGCACCGGCTCGCCGGCCTCCTCGACGATGAGCTGGCGGCCGCCCCGGAACCACTGGCGCCACTCCGTCAGGGTCATGGCCTCGGCCTGCCGGACTGTCAGGGGAACAACCCGACAGTAGAGCCGGAACAGGGCGAGGTCGTCTCCCCGCCGGCGGGGCCGCCCGGAGCTTTCCATCTGCAGCCTGACGGGCCCGCCGCGGTAGAGGGTCTCCGTCCGGTAGGGGATAAAGCCGGCCGACCGGGCCGCCCCAAGGACCGGACTGTCGCTGGCAAGCCGCAGGTAGATCCGCTCGACCCCGTGCTCGGCGGCGTCAAGTCCGAGCCGGCGTAGCAGTTCGGCGCAGTCCTGCGGTCGGCCGTCCGGGGGCCAGACCAGGCGGTCAACTTCCCAGTAGCCCCGCCCAAAGGGCAGGGTGGAGACCAGACCCATCAGGCGGTCGCCGTCGTCGAAGAGCAGGGTGTGGCGGCGAATCTCGAATGAAACCAGCGGGTTCAGGACCCGCAGAAGGTCCGTCCAATCATCCCGTTCCCGCCCAAGGGCCCGCCGACCGTATGCTTCATTCGGATAGCCCCGCCGCTGCAGGGCGGCAAGGCCGACCAGGTCCGTCGGTCGGACCGGACGAATCATTACAGCTTTAGTCGCGATTTTGCCCCTTTAATGCTCGATTCCATTTAGAATGTTAACTCAACCCGGGCAGCAGCACAAGCAGGCCGGGCGACGCCCTATCTCAGACTACGGCCAACAATTTCAGCGGGCACGGAAGATTTCTGGGAACTCGGGGATCTGTCAACCCGGTTCCCTTTGCCCCCAGCAGATGGGCAAAGACATCAGCTTTGCAGCAGGTAGCGGCGCCTTGCCCAGGCGCTCAGCCCGTCCATCAGCAAAACGATGGCCAGGACTGCCAGCAGGACGGTCGCAAGCCGGCCGTAAGCCAGGGTGCTTATATAAACCTGCATGTAAAAGCCGACCCCGCCGGCCCCGACGAGGCCCAGCACCGTCGACGACCGGATGTTGTATTCGAGCATAAAAAGCAGCTGGCTCAGGATTGTGTTGGCCGATTCCGGCCAGAGCACATACCGGACAATGTGGCGACGGTGGGCGCCGAGCCCCCGGACCGCCTCGAGAACCTCGGGGTCGACCCCCTCGAGGATTTCGGCGTAGAGCTTTGCCAGGTAGCCCACGGTATAGACCGCCAGAGCCAGGGTCCCCGCCAGCGGCCCGAGGCCGACGACAATGACCATTATCACCGCCCAGAGGAGGCTCGGCACCGTCCGGATCATCGCCACCAGCAACCGGACCCCCAGGACGACCGGGCGGGGAAAGAGGGTCCGGGTCCCGAGGACGCCGAGGGGAAACGACAAAATAAACCCGAGAAAAGTTCCCGCAAAGGCCATCTCCACCGTCTCGGCCAGCGCCCCCAGGACCGCCGGCAGAACCGACAGGTCCGGCGGGAAGAGCTCGGCCGCAAACCGGCCGAAATTCGCCAGGCCGCCGGCAAGCCGGCCCGGGTCGAAAAAGCCCATCCGGCCCAGAATCCACCCCATTACCAGGAGGAGCGCCAGGACCCCGCTCAGGTCCCGCCAGCGGCGCAGGTCCAGGTCCCGGCCCTTACCGGCCGCCGACTCCGGTGCCCCCATCCGGCGCCTCCACCAGCACCCGGAAATCCGCCCACCCAAGCGAGTCGGCCGGCCCCTGGTAAACCGGCCGGCCGTCTTTCAGGACAACAACGTGGTCGGCCAGCTCCTGGACCAGCTGGATCTCGTGCAGGTTCATCACCAGGGTAAGACCCCTTTCCTGGACCAGGGCCCGGACGGTTTCGAGAACCCGGGCCGCCCGGGGCAGGTCCAGGTCAGAAACGAACTCGTCGGCCAGGATGAGCTGGGGGTCCTGCATCAGGGTCCGGGCGATGGCTACCCGCTGGCGTTCGCCCCCGCTCAGGTTGAAGACCCGCGTTCCGGCCTTATCCCCGAGGCCGAGCATCGCCAGGTAGTCCCGGGCCCGGGCGACTTCCTGCCGGGGAAAGAGGCCGACGGTCGGGCCGAGACCGCCGTGGCGGCCCAGGGCCCCAAGCAGGACGTTTTCCAGGGCAGTCAGTCCCCGGACCAGTCCGAGCTGCTGGGGAATGTAGCCGACGACCCGCCGGAAGGTCCGGGGCGGCTCGCCCCGCAGTTGAAAGCCCATCACCTCAACCGCACCCCGCTGGAACGGCAGCAGACCGGCCAGGGCCTTCAGCAGGGTGGTCTTGCCGGCCCCCGACGGCCCCATGACCACCCAGACCTGGCCCTTCGGAACCCGGAGGCTTACCCCCTTCAGGACCCACTGGCCCGGCCGGTAGGCGAGCCACAGGTCCCGAACATCAACCGCCGGCGTTGAGGCCGGCCCTTCGGCGGGGTTGGGTCGGGTGGCCGTCACGGGTTCAGCCGCTCCGTAAATGCAACCCGGGTGAGTTTAACGAACTGCTGGAAGGATCCCAGGTGGGTGGCCGCATCCGACCGCTGGAAGCCCACGAAGAGGCCCGAGATAAACTGGCGCATCAGCGGCCGGTACTCGGGGGCGTTAAGGCCCAGAAGCGCCTCGATAACCCGGGACCGCAGGGGCTCCTGGAGGCCCTTGCTCACGACCACGGCGTGGGACGGCAGGGGACCCTGCTGTTCCAGGACCCGGGTGCTGGCCAGCACCTCCCGGTAGAGGTTTTCGGGCACATCCCCGGCGATGATGGTGACGTCGACCTGGCCGGCCTTAAGGGCCTCCCAGCACTGGCCGTAACCCCCGGCGAAAAGCACCTCGCTGAAGAAGGCCTTCGGGTCTACCTCGCCCTGGGCCGGCTGGGACAGCAGGCCCAGTTCAATGAGCCTGGCCATCGGGGCGATGTAACCGGAGCTCGAAACCGGGCTCGGGAAGCAGGCCCGCCGGCCCCGGAGGTCGGCCAGCTTCTGATAGGGGCTGTCGGGCCGGACAACCCAGTAAGAAAAATAGTATGGAGCCTCCACCTTCTGCTGGCCGTGGATGACTTCCCGGACCTCAGCCAGCACAAGCTGGGCGTCGGCCCGCTCGACGGCCAGGTGGGCCGGGAACGGGCCCATAAAGGCGACGTGGGCCTGGCCGAACCTGAGGGCCTCGATAACCCCGGCCTGGGTCAGGGGCACATAAACCTCCACGTCCACGTCTCCCAGCCGCTGTTCGAGGTACTGTTCGAGGGGCCTGGCCTTCTCCACCATCTCGGCGGCCGAAAGGGTCGGCTGAATGGCCACAACCAGCCGGGTCTTGCCCGGCGCCTGGGGCGAACACCCCACCAGGGCGAGGACAAGCAACAGCCCGAACACCCCGATTAAAGACCTGACTGCCATGACTTTCCCCCCCAAAAGCTTTTTACGCAAGGCCGGGTCGGGGCCGCCGTCCCAGTACCAGGACGAAAACCGCCCCGAGGAGCAACCCGAGCTGGGGCGCGACCGTCTCCCAGGTTGGGAAAATGCCCAGCCAGTCCACGGCCGGCAGGTAGTCCAGGACCGAAACGCCCAGCAGACCGGCGACCTGGAGGCTGTGGATTCCGGTGCCGATGAACTTAAAGGCCAGCAGGTAGATGAGCAGGCTTGCCGCCAGGAAGAAGGGCCGCAGGGGCAGCCGCAGGCCGAGCAGGAAGATGGCGGCCGAAACGGCGGCCAGGACGACGGCCCCCAGGCCCAGCCCGAGGCTCAGGTCCGCCAGGCTTACGGCCGGCGCGATGCCCAGGTAGAAGATGACCGTCTCAACCCCTTCCCGGAACACGGCGAGGAAGGCGATCAGCCCCAGGCCGAAGAGGCTGCCGCGGGCGAGGGCCCGGGAAGTCGTTCCCTGAATGTACTGCTGCCAGGCCCGCAGACTGCTCTTCGAGTGGAGCCAGTAGCTCACATAAACCAGCAGGGCCGCCGCAACCAGGGCGGTCATGCCCTCCACCACCTCCGGGTCGGTTGCAGCCGCAACCCCAGCGAGGGCCAGATTGGCAACCAGGCCGGCCGCCACGCTGGCCAGGACCCCGGCCAGGCCGCCGCCCCAGACCCAGGCGGCCTTGTCGGAGTGCCCCGACCTCTTGAGAAACGCCAGCAGGGCCGTTATGACCAGGACCGCCTCAAGCCCTTCCCGCAGGAGGATAACCGCCGCGTCAATGGGGCCGTATTCAACCTCCCGGGTGGTCAGCGACCGGAGGGCATTCTCGATGCTCGTCAGGGCCTCCCGGGCCTGCTGGTCCGACCCCGAACGGTTAAGGGCCGAGAGGGCGACTCCCAGCTCATTTTCTACGAGCCGGTAGGCCTCGGGGGACCGGGCCTTCACCTGGGCCTCAACGAAGGGCCACTCGGCCTGAAATTCCCGGGCTCTGGCCAGGGCGCCGGCGGTGTCCCCGGCGGCCAGCCGCGCCCGGGCGTCGGCGACGAGCTCGACCACGGACTCAATGCGGGCGGCCGCCCGGGCCGGCTTGCCGGAGGCGGTCGCGGCCTTCGTCAGGTAGAGGTCCACGCTTTCATCAAGCTCTTCAATCGCGGCCGCAAGCTGGGCCGGCGGAGCCCCCCGCTCAAAGGCGTCCCGAACCGTATCCATCCGCTCTTCGATGGTCCGGTAACTTTCGGGCAAGGTCCCGGCAACCGCTGACTCGACCTGCTCCCAGATTTCCTCGAACTCACCGAACCGGGCCCTGGCCGTCTGGATATCCCCGGCCTGGGCGGCATCCATGGCCTGGTGAAGGCCGACCGTCGACCCGCCCAGAAGCTTCAGGGCCTGCTCCGACGGCGAAACCGGCGGGTGGGTTAAAACCCAGAACACCCCGGCCAGAACCGCCAGACCGAGCACCAGACCAGCCCCGAGCGCAACCTTCCTGAACATAGTTTGACCCTCCGACAGCTTCTTTAGATGAAAAATGCCCCACTGGGACCGGCGCCCCGGCCCTGCTATAATCTACGGGACCCGAGAAGCCTGTTAGATTAATCTAACAGTCTGCATTTTTATAACCAAATAGTTTATTTTTGTCAAGGGGGTGGTCGCTTGGTCCAGGTAAGTGAGCGGGGGCCATCGGCGAAGGCCAGTCCCCGGGTTGAGGAGTATCTCGAAACTATCTATATGCTCGCCGAGGAGCGCCAGCCGGTTATCGGCGCCCGGCTGGCCGAACTGCTCGGCGTCTCCCGGGCCACCGTCACCATGATGCTCCAGCGGATGGCCCGGGACGGGCTGGTTGTCCTTGACAGCCGCAAGCAGGTGACCCTTACGGCTAAGGGCCAGGCCCTGGCCGAGGCCTCGATGCGGCGCCACCGGCTCATCGAGCGGTTTCTCACCGACGTGCTCGGTTTCGACTGGGCCAGGTCCGATGTCGAGGCCCACAACCTCGAGCACTGCATCTCGGCCGAAGTCGAGGCCGCCCTGAACCGCTTTCTCGGCTACCCGTCGCGGTGCCCCCACGGCAACCCGATCCCCGGCAATCCCCCACCGGCTGACCTTGATCTGGAGCAGCCGCTGGCTAGTTTGCCCGTGGGTGCCTGCGGCCGGGTTGCCCGGGTGGCCGAGCCGGTGGAAAATACCCTGGCCGTTCTCCAGTACGTTCAGGAGCGGGGCATCAGGCCGGGGGTTGGCCTGAAGGTCCTTGACTACGGCCCCAGGGGCGATTCCCTGGTGGTGCTGGTCGGCGAGCGGCCGGTGTCCCTCGGCCGGGATATCGCCCGGTTCGTCTTTGTCGTCCCCGAAACCGCCCCGGAAAGGAGTACCGTGTCGTGAAGTTCGGCCTGACATTACCTCATTTCCGCCAGGTGGCGTCGCCCGGGGCAATTATCGAGTTCGCCCAGCGGGCCGAGGAGCTCGGATACGATTCCCTCTGGGCTACCGACCATGTGGTCGTTCCCGAGACGGCCGTAAGCCGGTTTGGGGAGGTCTTTTACGAGCCGCTCATCGTCCTGGGCTACGTGATTCCGGTAACCCGCCGGATAACCCTCGGAACCTCGGCCCTCATCCTGCCCTACCGGAACCCGGTGGTCACCGCCAAAATGCTCGCCACCATCGACGTCCTTTCGGGCGGCCGGACCATTTTTGCGGTGGCGGCCGGCTGGGCCGAGGATGAGTTCAACGCCCTGGGCGTGCCCTTCCACGAGCGGGGCCGGCTTTCCGACGAGTATATCCGGATTTTTAAGGCCCTCTGGACCCAGGACGTGCCCGAATTCCAGGGCCGCTATTTTAAAATTCGCAACGTCCGCTTCGAGCCGAAGCCCGTCCAGAAGCCCCACCCGCCCCTCTGGGTTGGGGGCAACTCCGAAAAGGGCATCCGCCGGGCGGTCCGGTTCGGGGACGGCTGGCACCCGACCCGGCCCCAAATTCCGGACCTCAAGCAGTCCCTGGCCGTTCTGACCCAGTACTGCCAGCGTTACGGCCGGGACCCGAAGTCCCTGGTGATATCGGCCCGGGAGCCGTTAAAAATCCTCGACCGCCGGGAAGAGGGCTACCGCCGGATCCCCCTGATCGGCACCCCGGACGACATCGTCAACGACCTGCGGCAGTTTAAGGAGCTGGGCGTCCAGCACTTCGTGCTGGATACGTTTTACAGCGTGCCCGAGCTCGACCGGGAAACCCTGGCGGATGCTTTCCGGACCATCGAGCGGTTCGCCCGGGAGATCCGGCCCGCCCTGGCGGACTGAGCTGGCCCGCCGTGGAAAGAAGCCGCGACTGGGTCGCCCAGGCAGAAAAGTATCGTCAAGTTCGGTCAGGGTCTTTTATCCGGAGCTGAGCCCGGCGGATAATATCAGCCGGCTCGCTGAGCGGCTGCCGGGTCTCAACGAGAAGCTGCCGCTGGAGGGGGTTGTCCTTTTCGGCTCGTATGCCCGGGGAAATTACACAGCCAGCAGCGATATCGACCTGCTTGTTGTCTGCCGGGGCCGAAGGCGGGCCGACGCCTTTGCCGCCGTCAAGAAAACCCTGGGCCTGCCCCGGCTTGAGCCCCACGTCTACTCCCGGACGGAGGCCCGACGGCTGACCGGGGTCATCGACCGGATGGCCGAAGGGGGCGTGGTTTTATGGCCGCCGGCGGGCAGTTAAGGCCCTACGGGGCGTTCTCGGGACCCCGCATCCGGTAGGCTTCGATAAACCGGACGATCCGGGCCTCGTCAAAGTCGTCCAGGGTGTCGATCCGGGTCCAGGCCGTCAGGGCGATCCGGTAGGGCATCTTGGGGTACGGGGCCAGGATGACGTGGGACGGGTAGCGCTTGACGATGGCCGCCAGCTTCTCGACCAGGTCAGGACACTGGCAGTTGTACTGGATGAGGATGCCCCCGTGCTCGAGGTTGTGGACCTGAAGCTCGTCGGGGATCGGCTCGGTGTGGATGCCCCAGTCGGCGGTGCTCGGGTAGTGCCAGCCGGAGGTTGGGGGCGTCGTGTTATACGGCGGGTGGGGCTGACCGGGAAGGACGTGGTCCCGGCCCTGGTCGGGAACGGCCCGGCCGGGCAGGGTGCTCCCCGGACCTGAACCCGGCCCGGGCCCCGTGGCGGCCGGCAGGACGCCCGTATACGGCAGAACGGGAACTGCGATGGCAAGAATGCCGATGACGGCGATAACGGCGAGGAGCCGCCGGTCGGCGCCCTGCCTCTGGCGCTTTCGCTTCACCATAGCCCCCCCAAAAGTTTACACCACGGTGATGCCGGCCGGCGCAGCCGCAAAATATAAAAAACTTACCGGCGGCGGCTGGTTGCCTTGACGGGCAGATTGGGGCGCGGTATAATCGGGCAAACCCCAACCGCCTCGTGGGAGGAGGGCTTCTGGCAATGACTGAAGCAGGTCGCGACCAGGTGGGATTGCTGGGACGCAGGCTCTCGCGGCGAACGCTTCTTAAGGCGGGGGCAATTACCGGGCTTGGATTGGGCCTCTGGGGGTGTGCCCCGCAGGCCGCCCCTTCAGCACCCCAGGCCCAGCCGCAGGAAGGGCCGAAACGGGGCGGGACCCTGCGCCTTAACCTCATGACGGAAAACCCGCCCACCCTCGACCCGTATCTCAACGTCTCATACCGGACGAAAATCTTCTCCGGCTTCGTCTACAGCCGACTTTTAAAGTTCAAGTATGGTCCTGATGTCGGGGCCAACGCCTTCATACCGGGCGAGCCCGACCTGGCGGAGCGGTACGAGGTCTCCCAGGACGGCACGACCTGGACCTTCTATCTCCGGAAGAATGCCCGCTGGCACAACAAGCCGCCGCTGAACGGCCGGCCGGTCACCGCCCAGGACGTCGTCTGGGCCTTCAACCGCTTTATGAAAGAGTCGCCCGAGCGCAACGTCTTCGCCCAGGTGGCCGACGTCAGGCCGGTCGACGACTACACGGTCCAGTTCAAGCTTAATCGGCCCTGGGCGCCGTTTTTGACCAATATCTCATCCTACTTCTTCTGGGTTGTCCCCAGGGAAGTGGTCGAGCAGTACGGCGACGCCAGCAAAGTTGTGGTGGGCAGCGGGCCCTTCATGCTCGAAAACTTCGAATCCGGGGTCTCGTTCACCTTCACCCGGAACCCGGATTACTACGAAGAAGGCCGCCCGTATGTTGATAAGGTCGTCGGCCTGATTATCCCGGATACGGCCACCGCCATGGCTGCCCTGCGGGCCCGGGAGGTCGACATGGCCGGCGTCAACCCCCAGGACCTGGAGAACTTCAAGCAGACGGTCCCCGACGCCAAGATCTACCAGTGGGAGTACCTGTACATCCCCTTCATGTACTGGCGGGCTGACAAGCCTCCCTTTAACGACCCGCGGGTGCGGCAGGCGGTATCCATGGCCATCGACCGGGACGAAATCCTCAAGGTTGTTTACAACGGGCAGGGCGGCTGGAACAACATCATCCCCTGGGCGCTCCAGTCCTGGTGGCTGGACCCGAAGAGCCCGGAGATGGGCCCGGCCGGCAAGTACTTCAAGTATGACCCCCGGGCGGCCCGGGAGCTTTTAGCCGCGGCCGGCTACCCCAACGGTCTCAAAACCGTGCTCATCAGCACCCCGGGCTATGGGACCGTCTGGGTCCAGTACGTCGAGCTCATCCACGCCCAGCTTAAGCGGGCCGGTTTTGACGTCGAGCTCAGGATGCAGGAGTACTCGGCCTATATCTCCACGACGTTCCTGGGCAAGTTCGAGGAGGGGATGGTCTGGGGCCTCCAGACGCAGTTCCAGGAGCCACACGATTATCTCTTCGGCATGCTCCATTCCAAGGGCAACCGGAACCACGCCCATATCAATGACCCAACCCTCGACCAGATGATCGACAAGCAGGCCGAGACCCTGAACATGGACGAGCGCCGGAAGCTGATCTTTGAGATTCAGCGCTACGCCGCCGAGAAGATGTACTACGTGCCGGGCTCCGTGCCCTACGTCTACTGGGCGGTCCACCCGTACGTCGGGGGCTACTACCCGTACTCGACAACTGAATACGGCTACGGCGGGGTGATGGCCCCCAGGGTCTGGCTTAACAGGTAGCCGGCATGTCCCGCTACATTATCAGGCGGCTCCTCCTGATGGCCGTGACCCTCCTGGGGGTCTCGGTCTTTGTCTTCGGGCTCATCCGGCTCCTGCCCGGGGACGCGGTGACGATGCTTCTGCAGGATTACGCCTACGCCGAAAACCTGGATGCCCTCCGGGCAAAGCTCGGCCTGGATAAGCCGGTTTATGTCCAGTACTGGGAGTGGCTCGGGCGCGTCCTGCGGGGCGACCTGGGCGCTTCTCTGCGGAGCCGCCAGCCGATTATCGATGAGCTTGCCCGCCGGCTTCCCATCACGGCCGAGCTCGGCCTGCTCGCCATGCTCATCGGCCTCTTGATTTCTATCCCGGTCGGGGTCCTTTCGGCCGTAAAACAGGACACCATAACGGACTACCTGGCCCGGGGGGTGGCGGTGGCGGCCCTGGCCATCCCCGGCTTCTGGCTCGGCACCCTGGTTATCACTTTTCCGTCGATCTGGTTCCGCTGGACCCCGCCCCTGCAGTACACCCCTATTTACGTTGACCCGATTAAGAACTTAAGTCACGTCGTCATCCCGGCCGCAATCCTGGGCATCGGCCTTTCGGGAACCCTGATGCGCCTGACCAGGGCCACCATGCTGGAAGTGCTCCGCCAGGACTACGTCCGGACCGCCTGGGCGAAGGGGCTTGCCGACCGGGTTATCATCTTCCGCCACGTCCTTAGGAACGCCCTCATCCCCGTGGTAACGGTCCTGGGCCTGCAGGTTTCGGTCCTGGTCGGCGGGTCGGTGGTGATGGAGCAGATCTTCGTTATTCCGGGGATGGGCCGCTACCTGCTGGAGGCCATCCAGTACCGGGATTACCCCGTTGTCCAGGCCCTCAACCTGGTCTTCGCGCTGGTTATCCTGACCAGCAACCTGCTTGTCGACATCATCTACGCCTACCTGGACCCGAGGATTCAGTATGATTAGCGGCGCCCGGACTTACGAAGATGTGAGCCGGCTGGCCGCCAGGCCGGGCTTTGGAAGTCGGGTCTGGTGGTTCGTCAGGCGCAAGCCCCTTGGGGCCTTCGGGGCGGCCGTCGTGCTCCTGCTCCTTCTTACGGCCGCCTTTGCGCCCGTTCTGGCCCCTTACTCCTACGAGCAGGGGGATGCGGCGGTCCGGCTTCAGCCGCCGACTCTGGAGCATCCCCTGGGAACCGACGCCAACGGCCGGGACATGCTCAGCCGGATCATATGGGGCGCCCGGGTCTCGGTGACCGTCGGCTTCGGGTCGGTCTTTATCGCCATGGGCCTGGCAACCCTCATCGGCACCGTCTCCGGCTACTTCGGCGGCCGGCTGGACACCCTTATTCAGCGGCTGGTAGACATCTGGATGGCCTTCCCGGCCATTGTCCTTTTAATAAGCCTTCTTTCGGTGCTTGGTCCGGGCCTCTGGAACGTGGTGATAACGTTGGGGGTGCTCCTGGCGGCCGGGGCATCCCGGGTCGTCCGGGGCGCAACTCTGGGCGTCCGCAACAACCTTTACATTGAGGCCGCCCGGTGCATCGGGTGCACCGACGGCCGGATTCTCCTGTTCCATGTCCTGCCCAACGTCTTCCCGGTGGTCATTGTCCTGGCCACGGTCCAGCTCGGGGGCGCCATCCTGGCCGAGTCAACCATAAGCTTTCTCGGCTACGGGGTTCCGCCGCCCCACCCGGCCTGGGGGGCCATGCTCGGGGGCATCGGCCGGGCCTACATGTACCAGGCGCCCTGGCTTGTGCTCTGGCCGGGCCTGGCGATAAGCCTTACGGTCTTCGGGTTTAACATGCTCGGGGACGCCCTCCGGGACGTCCTCGACCCGAGGTTGCGAAGCCGCTAGCCGGGATTTGCGAGAAGCGCTGGGCCAGTGTAAAATTAGGCAGTCCGGCAAACCGGGGCTGGAGGAAGGAAAACCAGAAGGAGGGCAGACTTTCATGGCGCGTGGTCTAGAAAACGTTTCCCGACGGGAATTCCTCGGGCTTGCGGGTACGGTTGCGGCCGGCGCAATCCTGGCCGCCTGCGCGCCGGGGCCGAGCGCCCCCCAGCCGGGCGGTCAGCAGACGACCCAGGCGACGCCAAAGAAGGGCGGCGTTCTGAAGGTCGCTATTATCGGCGAGCCGCCGGCTCTTGACCCCGGGTTCACCACTGCCACCATCACCCAGAACACCATGTGGCACGTCTTTGAGCCCCTTCTCACTCGGGACAGCAAGTTTGCGCCCATCCCCCACCTGGCCGAAAAGTACGAGGTCAACTCCGACGGGACAAAGTTCACCTTCTACCTGCGCAAAGGCGTCCTCTTCCACAACGAGAAGGAGCTTACCGCCGAGGACGCCGTCGCATCCCTCAAGCGCTGGGCCCAGGTGTCCGGCCGCGGCCGGACCATCTTCGCCCGGGTCGACACCATCCAGGAGAATGACCGCTACACCTTCACCATCACCTTCAAACAGCCGACGGGCCTGCTGCCGGAGTTCCTGGCCGAGGTCGAGGCGATGATGCTTCCCAAAGAGGTCGCCGAAAAGGTCGGGAAGGACCGGCTGCCCGATGAGCTTATTATCGGCACCGGGCCTTACAAGATGGTCGAGCACGTGGTTGACCGCTACATCCGGCTCCAGCGCTTTGAGAAATATGCCGCCCGGGAGGAGCCGCCCAACGGCTACGGCGGCAAGCGGGTGGCTTACTTCGACGAGATCCGGTTTATCCCGGTGCCGGAGGATTCGGTCCGGGCCGACGGGGTTGGGACCGGCGAGTATCATTTTGCCGAGTCCCTTCAGCCCGACCAGTACCCGAACCTGCAGGGCAATCCGAACGTGGTACCCCTTATCGTCAAGCCCTACTACCAGTATGGGCCCCACTTTAACAAGAAGCAGGGCATGTTCACCGACGTCCGGCTCCGGCGGGCGGTGCTTCTTGCGGTCGACCTGGAGCAGATCATGACGGCCGGCTTCGGCCGCAAGGAATTCTTCCGGCTCGGCCCGGAGATCGCCGCCCCGGAAACCGCCTACTACACCGACGTCGGCAAGGAAGTTTACAACAAGCCCGACCCCGAGAAAGCCAAACAGCTCATGCGGGAGGCCGGCTACAGCGGCCAGCCGATCCGCTGGATGTCAACAAAAGAATATTTCTACAACTACAACATGGCCCTCTCGTTCAAGGACCAGCTGGAGAAGGTCGGCTTTAAGGTCGACCTGCAGGTGATGGACTGGGCGACCCTGGTCCGGCGCCGCAGCGACCCCAACGAATACGACGTGTTCATTACGGGCCATCCGACCTACGTCCATCCCATCCGTCAGGTGTACCTGGACGGGACCTGGCCGGGCTGGTGGACCAACCCGAAGAAGGACGAAATCGTTTCGAAGATGATGGCCGAAACCGACCTCGAAAAGCAGAAGCAGCTCGTCCGGGAGCTCCAGCAGCTCCAGTGGGAGGATGTGCCCTGGATCAAGTGCGGTGAGTCGTTCACCCTGCGGGCCATCCGGAAGGAGATCGTGAACTACCAGAACCCGACGGACTGGTTCTTCTGGAACTGCGGGTTCGGCGCCTGACCACCGGTTATCCGAACCACAGCCGGGGCTGATAGTCGGTGCTGGCGTACACTATCCGGCGGCTGATCCTGACCGTGCCGGTTATGCTGGTGGTTTCAACCACCGTCTTTCTCCTGCTCTACCTGACGCCCGGCGACCCGGTCGGGGTGATCCTTGGGCCTGAGGCGACCGAACAGCAGAAGGCCGAGCTCCGGGCCCGGCTCGGCCTTGACCAGCCGGCTCACGTCCAGCTGGCCAACTGGTACCTGCGCCTGCTTCGGGGCGACCTGGGGACCTCGATCTTCTTGAATAAACCCGTCGTTCAGGCGTTCCTTGAGCGGGTCGAGCCGACCCTTATGCTGACCCTCCTGGCGATGGCTTTTGCGGTGGGCATCGGCCTTCCGGCCGGCATTATTGCCGCCAAACTCCGGGGCTCCTGGTTTGACCTGGCGGCGATGCTGGTGGCTATCGCCGGGGTGTCGATGCCGACCTTCTGGGTAGGTCTCAACCTGATCTTTATCTTCGGGGTCACCCTGAACTGGCTGCCGGTGGCCGGCTACCAGCCCCTTTCGGCCGGCCTCTGGGAGAACATCCGCTACCTGCTGATGCCGGCCTTCACCCTGGGGTTTGCCCAGTCGGCCCTGCTGGCCCGGATCACCCGCTCCATGATGCTGGAGGTCCTGGCCCAGGACTACATTCGGACGGCCCGGGCCAAGGGACTCTCCGAAGCGGCTGTGGTGCTCAGCCACGCCCTCCGCAACGCGATGATCCCGGTCATTACGGTTATCGGCCTGAGCTTTGCCATCCTGCTGGGCGGGGCCGTCATCACCGAGCAGGTATTTAACATCCCCGGCGTGGGCCGGCTCCTGGTTCAGGCGGTCAGCCGCCGGGATTACCCGCTGGTCCAGGGAATCGTGCTGATAATCGCCGCCGTCTATGTCATCGTGAACCTGGTCGTGGACCTGGTCTACGCTTACCTTGACCCGAGGATCCGGCACCGTGACTAGCCCGTCGCCCGTTATCGCCGCCCCCGCCGAGGTTATCCGGCCCCGGCCGTCAGTCCTGAAGCGCCTTAAGCGGGTCGCATCTCGCTACAAGGGCGTGCCCATCGGCGGGAGTCTGCTCCTGTTCCTTGTCATCATCGCCCTGGCCGCGCCGGTGATTGCCACCCACGACCCCCAGGCCCTCAACCCGTCCGGCCGTCTCCAGTCCCCGGGCGGGGCCTACATCTTCGGCACCGATAACTTCGGCCGGGACGTCTTCAGCCGGGTCGTCTGGGGCGCCCGCCTCTCCCTGGAGATCGGATTTCTGGTGGCCCTCTGCACCGTTATCGCCGGGACGGTCATTGGCCTTACGGCCGGCTATTTCCGGCGGCTGGATACGGTGCTGATGCGGATAATGGACAGCATGATGGCTTTTCCGGGCATTGTGCTGGCCATCGGGCTTATGGCCGCCCTCGGCCCGAGCAAGTACAACGTGGTCCTGGCCCTGACCGTGGTCGATACCCCGCGGCTCGCCCGGCTGGTCCGCAGCGTGGTGCTCAGCCTCCGGGAGATGCAGTTCGTCGAGGCGGCCGTTTCCCTCGGGGTGTCGAACCTGCGGATTGTGGGCGTTCACATTCTGCCGAACTGCCTCTCGCCCATAATCGTTCAGGGGACTTTCGTATTTGCCTCGGCCGTCCTGGGTGAGGCTTCCCTTTCGTTCCTGGGAGCCGGAACCCCGCCGTACATTCCGAGCTGGGGCAACATGCTGGCCGAGGCCCGGGGCTACCTGCGGGAGGCGCCCTGGATGATGCTCTTCCCGGGGCTGGCCCTGACCCTGGCGGTCCTGGCCCTGAACCTGCTCGGGGACGGCGTGCGCGACCTGCTCGACCCGAGGCTCCGCAACCTGTAAGCTGTTCTGACCGGGCCGATCGTCTGTTGGAAGCGGGGCGAACCGCCGATATAATAAAGGGCGGCCGTGGAGTGCCCGTTTTGCTTCAGCGTATTGCCGGAAGGTTCCCGGGTGTGCCCGGCCTGCGGGGCCTACGTCGGCGGCAGTTTCCAGGCCCTTCCCGGCGGCCGAACCCTTTACGACGGCCGCTACACCGTTGAGCGGGTTCTCGGGCGGGGCGGCTTCGGGATAACCTACCGGGCCGTCCACAACCGCCTCCTGATGCGGGTCGCCATCAAAGAGCTTTTCCCTGAGGGAGCGACCAGGCTCGAAGACGGCTTTGTGGTGCCGCCGGCCGGCCTCGGGCAGAAGGGCATGGAAGAGGCCCGGCAGAAATTTCTGGAAGAAGCTCGGACCCTCGCCCAGTTTAACCACCCCGGCATCGTGCGGGTTATCGACGTCTTCGAAGAGAACGGCACGGCTTACCTGGCCATGGAGTACCTGGAGGGCGATACCCTTGCCCGGCGCATCCTCCGCCAGGGCCGACTGCCCGTCGACGAAGTCGAAGAGGTGGCCCGCAAGGTTGCGGCGGCCCTGGCGGTCGTCCACGCGGCCGGCCTCCTTCACCGGGACGTGAAGCCTGAAAACGTGTTCTTTACGAACGACGGCCGGGTTGTTTTGATTGACTTCGGGTCAGCCCGGGCCTTCGTTCAGGGGGTCACAACCAGGCACACCCGGGTGGTCACCCCGGGCTACGCCGCCCCGGAACAGTACGCCTCTCAGGCCCGGGTTGGGCCGGCCACCGATATCTACGGCCTTGGGGCGACCCTCTACCACGCCCTGACCGGGAGCCCACCTCCGCCCGCCCCCGACCGGCTCCTGGGCGACCAGCTGGTTCCGCTTCCGGGCTGGGTCCCCCCGAACCTGCGGCTGGCCGTCGAGCGGGCCCTGGCCATTAATGCCGACGACCGCCCCCAGACCACGGCCGACTTCCTCGCTATTCTGGACGCCCGCTCCGACCCGGAGGTCGTCCGGCTTGCCCGCGTGCCGGCCGGGCGGTCGGCGACCCCACCCCCGCCGGGTGTCCTGCACCCCACGCCCGGTGAGGTGCTTGCGCCGCATATCGGGGCGGTGGCGGACCTGGCCTTCAGCCCCGACGGCACCCTGCTGGCCTCGGCATCGGCCGATAAGACTATCGCTATTTTCGACCGGCAGGCTGGGGCCGTGCGGCTCCTGCTCCAGGGCCACACAGCCGGGGTTAACGCCGTGGGCTTTGCCCCCGACGGCGAGCTGATTGCATCGGGGTCCTGGGACCGAACAATTCGGCTCTGGTCTCTAACGACCGGCAAGCGGGTCGGTCAACTTATCGGGCACGAAGAAGGCGTCTACAGCCTGGCATTTTCCCCGGATGGGCACCTCCTGGCTTCCGCCGGGTTTGACAGGGTTGTTCGCCTCTGGGCCGTCCGGGAACGCAGTCTCCTCCGACGACTCCGGGGCCATTCGGACGCCGTCCTGACGGTCGCCTTCTCCCCGGACGGGGGCCTGCTGGCGACAGGCAGTATGGACGGGACGGTCCGGCTCTGGCGAATCACCGACGGGGAGGCCGTCGGGACGGTCCGGGCCCACCAGTGGGTAATGTCGGTCCGCTTCTCACCCCGGGCCGACCTCCTTGTGAGCGCCGGGGCCGATGGGCTGGTCAAACTCTGGCGGCTCCCGGACCTGGCCCTGCTGGGCGTTCTCAAAGGACACCGGGAAAGCGTTCAGGCCATCGCCGTTTCGCCCGACGGCAACCTCCTGGCCTCGGCCTCGAAGGACCGGACGGTCCGCCTCTGGCGACTGGCCGACCAGACCCTGGCCCACGTCCTTGAAGACCACCCCGAGCGGGTCCAGGCCGTGGCCTTCGCCCCGGACGGGCAGTTTCTCGCCTGCGGCCTGGCCGACGGCTCGGTCTGGTTCTGGAACCTGGGTTAGAGCAGGCCGAACTCCCGCAGGATCTCCTGGCTGTAGGTTATCCGGCCGGTCATCGTCTGGGCGGTCTGGGTTGCCAGGACCAGGGCGGCCCGGGCCATGTACTCGACCGGCTCGGCCCGGGGGTCGTCGGGCGATTCGACGAGCCGGTGGAAGAGGACACCGGGGGTAGGGACAACCTGGGACGGCGAGAGGGCGTTCACGGCAATGTTGTACTCGAAGAGCTCCTGGGCCAGACCCTGGGTGAGCCGCTCAAGGGCGGCCTTGCTTACGCCGTAAGGGGTGCCGCCCCGGCCCGGGCTGGTGTAGGGGCCGGGGCCGGGCCCGATGGCGGCCCGGGAGCTGATGTTGATAATGTTGCCGCTGCGCCGCTCGAGCATATCCGGCAGGACCGCCTGAATCAGCATGAAGGGGCCGGTCAGGTTGACATTGAGGAGCGTCTGCCAGCGGTGAAGCGGATAATCTTTTACGGGGATGTACCAGTTGACCGCGGCATTGTTGACCAGAATATCGATGGGGCCGAAGGCCTCCCGGGTCCGGGCCACCAGATTGCGCACGTCCTCCTCTTTGGAGACGTCGGTGCGGACGGCAATGGCCTTGCCCCCGAAGGATTCGATTTCCCGGACCACATCGTAGATGGTGCCGGGGAGCCGCTCATCCCGCTCCTGCTCGGTGCGGGCGGCAACGGCAACCCGGGCGCCCTCCCGGGCAAAGAGAACCGCAATAGCCCGGCCGATGCCCCGGCTTGCCCCGGTGACGATGGCAACCTTGCCTTCAAGCTTTCCGGCCATGTCTCGCACTCCTGGTTTTGAGGGTTGTGGGGCAGTCACCGGATTATATACGACCCGCCCGGACGCCGCAAATTTTGACGAAATTTTAACGGTCCGACCATTGACAGGCGGCCCAACCGGACGTATACTAACAGGCGGATAGTAGTTGCGGCGACAACTACTATCCGGAGGGTGGCTTGGAAGTCTCGGACCCGGTCGCCCTGCTGGGGGAGCTGGGCTTTGGCGGCTATGAAGCCCGGGCTTACATCGCCCTCCTCAAGCAGGGTCCGCTGACCGGCTACCAGCTTGCCAGGGCCTCGGGGATTCCCCGGGCCAACATCTACGGGGTTCTGCGCCGGCTTGAAGAGCGCGGGGCCGTGGTGGTGGTCGAGACCGAGTCCGGGCGCCGGTACCGGGCGGTAGACCACCGGGAGCTCCTGGCCCGGCTGGAGCGGTCTTTCGAGGTCCGGCTCGGGCAGGTGGCCCGGGCGCTGGACCGGGTTATCCGGACCGAGTCGCCTTCGTACGTTTACAACTTTACAGGCTATGCCAGCCTCATCGCCCAGGCCGGCAGGCTCATCGAGTCGGCCGAGCGGCAGGCGGTGGTCAGCGGGTGGGAGCCAGAGCTCGAGCAGTTGGGTCCGGCCCTCAGCCTCGCCCGCGACCGGGGCATCGCCCTGACGCTGGTATGCATGTCGGGGTGCGCGGCCCCCTGCAGCCAGTGTCCGGGGCGGGTGTACAGGTACAGGCTGCGCCGGCCCGGCGATTGCCGGTGGCTCCTGGTGGTTGCTGACGGCCAGGAGCTCGTGGCCGGCCAGGTTGAAGCCGACGGCCGGGTCATCGGAATGACGACTCGCCAGCCGCTTTTAATTGCGGTGGCAACCTGGTATATTCGACATACCGTGGCCGTTGCAGAGACGGTCCGGGCGCTGGGTCCGAAACTGCCCGGCCTGCTCGACGCCGAGGCCCGGCAGGCCCTGCTGGAGGCAACCGCAGAGCACCTGCCGTGCGGAAGCTGGTTTGAGCCGGGCCTCTGGGGCGGTGCAGCTGGCTGAAAGCGAGGTAGCGACAATGGTTACCGAGACCACATATAACTCCGACTTTCCGACCGTCGCCGGTCAGATGCCCGGCGAGGCCCAGGTTGAAGAGCTTGCCCGGGCGCGGGGGCGGGAACTGACCCCCATGCAGCGGTTTGCCCTGTACCGGCTGGCCAACTTCCTCCGGCGCCGGATGGGGGGCGAGCCGCTTTCGCCCCTGCAGGCGCGGCTCCTTGACCGGGCCATCTACTCGGTCTACCTTGACTGCCAGGAGCAGGGCGTTGAAGACATCGCCCGCCGGCTGGTCGAGGTCGCCAGGCAGCACGCGGCGGCCGGTAACCGTCAAAACTGAAGGGAGGTGAATGGGGTGAATATGGCTCGCGGCATTTCTGCGGCACCTGTGCCCAAGCGGATCCTGCTTAAGAGCTGTCCCCGCTGCCGCGGCGACCTCATCCGGGAAGACGGCCTTGGAGACGAGTTCGCATACACCTGTCTCCAGTGCGGGCGGACCCTGGAGGGCGAGCAGCTGAGGCAGTTCCTCGAGAAGCTTCAGGCGGCCTAGGTTAGACTGGCAAGAACGAATCGTCGGGCGGCGCAGGTTCTGCGCCGCCCGCTTTTTAGCCCAAAAGCAAGATCAGCTCCCGAAGGAGCTTCGCCGCCACGACGGCGGTCAGGTCACCCCGGTCGTAAGGGGGCGAAACCTCGACCAGGTCGGCCGCCACAATCCGGAAGTTGCGCAAACTGTAAATAAAATCAATGAGCTCCCGGAAGCCGACTCCCGGCGGCTCGGGCGAGCCGGTGCCGGGCGCTACCGCCGGGTCGAGCACGTCAATATCAATTGAAAGATAAATGGGAACACGCCCGAGCTCACGCCGCAGGGCCGTGGGCAGTCTCACATCGGCCGACCAGTGTCGGGACCGGCCGGCCGCCAGGAACTCTTCCCGGGTGCCGGACCGGATTCCGAGCTGAATCAGCCGGTCCTGACCGATTTCGTCGGCGATTCTGCGGAAGACTGTCCAGTGGGTGAGGGCCATACCCCGGTCTTCAGCGGCCAGGTCCAGGTGGGCATCAAGCTGGAGGACGACCAGGTCCGGGTGGCGGCTGTGGGCGGCCCGGACCCCGCCCAGGGTCAGGGTATGCTCGCCCCCGACCAGGATGGGGATGGACCCGGCCTGAATAAACGGGACCGTCTCCCGGGCAATCTGCTCGACGGCGGCCTCGGGCCCGAGGCCGCCGACTTCGATGTCCCCGGCATCCGTGAAGGCCACTTCCGAAAGGTCCCGGTGAAGCTCGGGACTGTAGGTCTCCAGGATGTCGGACACGAGCCGGATCCGGCCCGGCGCAAGGCCGGTCCCCGACCGGTAATACTGGGTCCGGTCCAGGGGTACCCCGAGCAGGACCAGGCGGGGCCTTTCGAGCTGACGGCTACCCAGAAACGGCGGCGTAACCGGCAAGGGCATCGACGTAGCCTCCGTCTAATGCGGCCTTGAGGAAGGGAGGCAGGGCGAAGGCGGCCCGGTGGACCTCGGTGGTGTAATAGCCGGTCGGGCCGGCCGGGCTGGCAACGGGAACGGCCGGGTCCAGGTCGTCCGAGGCGGCCAGGAAGCTCCACCAGACGCCGGGATAGGCCGGGACCGGCGCAAAGTAGGGCCGGACGAGGCGAAACACCTGGGCCAGGTTAGTGTAAGCGCTTACGAGCTCGCCAGTCATCAGGATGGGCGACCCGCTCTGGGTGACAAAGATGCCGGGCGAATCGAGCCGGGACCGGGCAATCCGGAAGAACTCGACCGTGAAGAGGGCCGCCGCCGGGCCGACCGGGTCGGTCGAGTCGACGATGATGACGTCGAAGGTTTCGGCGATTTCGGCCAGGAATCGGGCCCCGTCGGCAATGACAAGCCGGGCACGGGGGTCGTCGAAGGCCCCGCCGGCGATGGCCGGCAGATAGCGGCGGCAGACCTCGACCACGGCCGGGTCAATTTCAACCAGGGTGGCCGACTGCACGCGCCGGTCCGAAAGGACCCGCCGCAGGGTGCCGCCGTCGCCCCCACCGATAACCAGGACCCGGGCTGGATTGGGGTGCGCCATGAGGGGTACCAGGGCGACCATTTCGTGGTAGATAAACTCGTCCCGTTCGGTGGTCTGAACGGCCCCGTCCAGGACGAGCGCCCGGCCCAGCAGTTCGGTGTCGACGACCTCAATCCGCTGGTAGGCCGACGTGGCGGCATAGGGCCGTCCACGGAGCCGGAACCGCTGCTGGAAGCCCCGAAGGGGTGGTTCCCCGAACCACCCGGCCCGGTCAGTCACCGGCGATGCCCCGGAAGAGCTGGAGGACCTGGACGTGGGTCGGGTTAAACCGCTGCTTCAGGACCGGGACGACCGCGTCGGGGTCGACGGGCTCGCCGCAGGTGAACAGGTCGACGGCCGCATACCCGATTTCGGGCCAGGTATGGATCAGGATGTGGGACTCGGAAATGATGGCAACCCCGGTCACGCCCTGCGGCGAGAAGGGGTGCAGATGAAGGCCCAGCAGCCGCGCCTTGGCCACCTCGGTCAGCTCCCGCAGGGTCTGCTCGACGATTTCGGGCGAGTTGATGCTGTCGTCACAGCCCCACAGCTCGAAGATCAGGTGCGAGCCGACGCTCCTCATCTGTCACCTCCCCATAGGATTACTGCGGCCAGGGCGCATCCCAGCCGCTCGACCCGGTGGCTGGAGATGCAGACCTCAACCCGCTCAAGTTCAATGCCCCGCCGGGCGAACGCCTCTGCAAGCATCTGCCGGACCACCCTTTCGACCTCGGCCGGGTCGCCCGGACCGGAATGCTCGAAGATCATCCCGTGGGCCTCCCGGCCGAAGCCGATGCCGATGCAGGCCGAGATGACCTCACCTGGATTCTCGGAAATGGCGGCAGTATAGACCGTCGGCATGAGGGTTCCGGGCGGCACCTCGGGGAGGCCGTTGAGCGGCCGGGCGCCCCTGGGCAGAACACTGCTCACCTTTATGAGGTTCAGGTCGCCGATTCCCGCCGCAAGGAGGGCGTTATCAAACGCGTTTAGGGCGGTCGTCCCTTCGGCCGCCCCACAGGTCAACCAGTAGTACCCCGGCAAAGTCCACATCAGGTCTGCCCCGGCGTCAGGTATCTACCAGCCCCTCGGTGTCGAAATAAATGTCCGTAGCGTCCACCTCCGGGCCGAAGCGGTCCGAAATTTGTTCTATTCGCACGAAATCCGAATTATACCAGGAACCACGCGGCCGTGCCAGCCGGTCAAAGGGCGGCCGGTGCAGGTCCGCCAGCAGGTAATCCCACGTCTGGTACCGGCTGAAGGCCGGCAGGATATCCGTGACGGCAACCCGATACTCCTCGAGCAGGGCCCGCTCGAGCCGGTACCACTTGCTGACCGACCCCTCCAGGTGGGTGATGCCGAAGTAACCGGCCGAGCCCGGTCCTTTAAGGCCGGCGATCCCCCGGCCGATGAAGAGCAGCAGGCCCGAAAGGGCCTCGGGCGGGTCGGTGTGAAAGGTATCGAACCGGCCGGCAATCTCCAGAGGGAGCGGGTCCCGCAGGTCAGCCTGCTCGGCAGTCAGGGGAAGGCCTTCTTCCCGGGCAACGGTGTTGATAAAGTCGACCAGGCGGCGGTCGAGTTCCAGGACAACGACCCGGCGGGGCAGCCCCGTTAAGGCGGCGGCTACCGAAAGGAGGTCGTCGTCGCCCAGGACCAGCAGGTCAAGGCCGCTGAGGTCGCCCCGCCCGGCCATGAAAGCTACCCGGCGCCAGACATCCTCGGGCAGGAGGTGAACCTGGTCGTACTCGGCCGCCGGGGCAGGCCGGCTGGCCGCAATGGTATAAAAGCGGACGGCCCGGTCTGGCAAGAACCGGTCGGGAAGGACCCCGGTTCCCCGGCAGGCTTCGCACTCCGGGGCAGGCAGTGGACCTATTCCGAGGTCTTCGAAGGCGGTTCGGCCGGCGGCCGTCAGCCGGGCTTGCGTGCCCTCCAGGCTGACGAGCCCGGCCGCCTCAAGGCGGGCCACCACCGACCCGGCGGCCCGGAGGGGCATCCGGGCCCTGGGGGCAAAGGACCAGAAATCTGGGTCGGCGGCGAGGGCGGCGCACAACCGGCGGACATCAGCCGCGGTTACGGGAAAACCAACGTATTCGGAGACGTCGTCCGCCAGCTCCTGGAGGTCCATGGGCAAACCAGCTTTGATTATTGCACACCTGCCCGCCCCTTCGCAAACAGCGCCGGGGCAGGTCAGCCGGCCGGTGAGCTATAATTTATGGTGAATGTCTGTCCGGCGCAGGCCGGAGTTTCCCGAGGTAGGTGGCCATGCCGACGTACGAGTATCTGTGTGAAAGTTGCGGCTTCCGTTTCGAGCGGTTCCAGCGAATCACCGACGACCCGATTGCCCACTGCCCCCGCTGTCAGGGGGCCGTTCACCGGGTCTTTTTCCCGGTGAGCGTCATGTTTAAGGGCCGGGGCTTCTACAGCACCGACTACGGGCGGGGCACTTCGGCCGCCTCCGGGAACGGCAGGTCCGGGGATAAGGCCGGGACCGACGCCGAGGGGGCCGGCACTGCCGCCGAATCGAAGTCCTCAGATAAGTCCACAACCTAATTGCGGGCCGTCGTCCAGCGGGTCAGCCGGGGGGCCGTTCGGGTCGACGGCGAGGTAATCGCCGAGATTGGACCCGGCCTTGTCGTCCTGGTCGGGGTCGGCCGGGACGATTCCGACGCCGGCGCCCGGCGGCTGGCGGATAAGGTTGCCTACCTGCGGATTTTCCCTGACGAGGCCGGCCGGATGAACCGGTCGGTTCTGGATATCGGCGGTGAGGTTCTGGTCGTAAGCCAGTTTACCCTGCTGGCCGACACGAGCCGGGGCCGGCGGCCCTCTTTTATAAATGCGGCCCCGCCCGAGCAGGCCGAGCCCCTGGTCGGCCTCTTCGCCGAAACCCTGCGGGAGCTGGGACTCCGGGTGCAGACCGGCCGGTTCGGGGCCCACATGCTGGTGGAGATCTTCAACGACGGCCCGGTAACCATCATCCTCGACGCCTGAGCCCGGCTATTTGAGCTTGCTTATGAATTCGGCGAGGCCCTCCCGGCCGTCAACCCGGACCCGGGGCAGGGTGAGCCGCTCCTCAAGCCGAAGGGTGTTCCCGGGGCGGGTCGTCACCGCGGTCCGGTAGCCCGCGGCCTCAACCAGGCCGACGACTGCCGGGCTGTAGCGGCCCGAAGGATATGAAAAGTCGCTGACGGTGACCCCCAGGCGGTTCTCGAGCCGCTGTTTGCTCTCGAAAATTTCGCGTCGGACCCGTTCGGTCGGGGCGGTGCTGAGGTCAACATGGGTGAGGGTGTGGGAGCCGACCGTCACCAGGCCCTCGGCAACCAGGGTTGATAGCATATCCCAGGTCAGGTAGGCCGGGCGGTCGAGAAAGTCGACGATGACGTAGACAGTGGCCTTAAAGCCGCGGCCCTTAAGGAGCGGGTAGGCGGCCGTAAAAAAGTCCCGGTAGCCGTCGTCAAAGGTGAGGACCACCGGCTTCGGCGGGAGGGGGCGGACCCCGGTCCAGGCCGCGTAGACGTCGTCCAGGCTGACCGGAGTATAGCCGGCCTCGGCCAGGTAGGCCAGCTGACGGGCGAAAAGGTCGGGCGCTACCGAGAGGCCCGCCCCGATCCGGTCCACCGGGTTCGGATTGACCCGGATGTAGTGATACATGAGGATAGGCACCCGGACAGCGGGGGTGGGCTGGCTCGCCGGTAGGGCCGGACTGTGACTGGCCGGAACGACTACGGGCGGGCCCGGCTCGGTCGGCGCCGGGGCGCGCGGCTGGGCGTATTCTTCCGGCGGAAGAAGAGCCGTCCGGTGCCCTGTTCCGCTCCCCAGCCCCGGGTTCCCGACCGGACCGCTACTTACCGCCAGTAAAAGCAGGACGGCTACGGCGACGTGGCTGAGTCTGTTTCGCTGCACCGGTTTCGGGTCGCATCAGGGTCGTTCGCCGTCGCGGGCTTCGGGCAGCCCGGGAAGCTCCCGCTGGCTGGGGGTTTCCAGGGCCGGATACTCGGTCCTGGGGTGGTAGATCCCCCGGAGGCCCTCTTTAAGGGCCTGCTTGACCCGCTCGATGTCGCCGAGGGTCAGGTCGCACTCATCAAGCTGGCCTTCAGCGATCCGCAGGGCGACCATCCGGTCGACGATGGCGTCCAGCTCCTCGGGGGTGTGGGAGCGGGCGCTCCGGGCGGTCGCCTCCACGGTATCGGCGAGCATCAGGATCGCCGCCTCTTTTGACCTGGGTTTGGGGCCGGGGTAGCGGAATTCGTCGGGGGAAACATTGAGGCCCAGCTCCTTCGCCCGATGGTAAAAATACTGGATCAGGGTTGTGCCGTGGTGTTCGGCGATGAGGTCCCGGACCCGGCCGGGGAGGCGGTGGCGGCGGGCGAGCTCCAGGCCGTCGGTTACGTGGGCCCGAATAAGCTCAACGCTTACCCTGGGGTCGAGCCGGTCGTGGATGTTCTCCCCCGGCGCCTGGTTTTCGGTGTAAAATCCCGGCCGAACCAGCTTGCCGATGTCGTGGTAATAGGCCCCGACCCGGACCAGCAGTTTATCAGCGTTAACAGCTTCGGCCGCCCGCTCGGCCAGGTTCCCGACGATGAGGGAATGGTAGTACGTCCCAGGCGCTTCGGCCAGAAGCCGCCGCAGGAGCGGCTGGTTCGGGTCGGCCAGCTCGAGGAGGTGGGAGCCCGTGGTGATCCCGAAGATGTGGCCGAGGACTGCCAGGGACCCCACGGTCAGGGCGGCCGAAAGGAGCCCGTTCACGACGCAGAGAAAGGCCAGAATGCCCAGGCTCATCGGCTCCAGGTCCCGGGCAATGAGCCTGAAGCCCAGGGTTGCCGCCAGCCCGGCGACGGCAACCCCAAGGCCTGCCAGGAAGAAGTGGTGAGTCCGGGCGGTGGACCGGGCCGCCAGGAGGCCCATCAGCCCGGTCACCAGGCAGTACACGACGAACTGGGGCGTACCCGAACCGGCCAGCGTCAGCAGGCCGGTCAGCGCAAAAAGGCTTCCGAGGCCGACGCCTGGCCCCAGGAGGGCCCCGGCCAGCATCGGGACGGCGGCCGCCGGGAAGGCCAGCTCGTAGTACGGCCGGCCGGGAATAGTCAGCCGGGCCGCCAGGACGGCGCCCAGAATCAGGACCGCAAGCAGACCGAAGCGCCGGATTGAGAGAACTGTCCTCGGCTCGAAAACGGCCAGATAAAGGCTCAGGGCCGCCGCGAGACTCGCCGCAATCAGCCCGACCGAACCAAGCTGGTATAAGTCAATACTGCCGCTTGACAGGCCGGTCGCGGCCAGTTTCTCCAGGGCCAGGGGCGTGGCTACCTCCCCATCCCGGAGGATGACTTCCCCGGCTTCGACGGTTACAACCACCGGCTCCACCCGGCGGCGGGCGGCTTCCCGGGCGGCCTCCGTCTGAGCCGGGTCGATGGTCAGGTTCGGGACGATATAAGCCTGGGCAAGCTCGAGGACAACCCGGGCCTGGAGGGGGCTCAGGCCGGGGCTTAACTGCATCGGAAGCTGTTGCCGGAGAGCATCCACCTGCTCGGCGGTTATCCGGCTCCGCATCGCCTCGGAGACGAGCCGGACGGCCTCGTTCCGGACCTGGTTCCACTCGGCCTCGGAGAGCCGGAGGACGGCCGCAACCCCTTCCGGCGAGAGTCCGGTCTCAGGAAGGCGGCTGAGCTGGACCTGTTTTTCCTCGTCGGTCAGGTTGGTTGACTGGCGGATGGCCGTGATCTGGTCGCCCAGGTTGCGGAGCTTCTGGACCTGCTGGGTTGCCAGAGCGGGGTCGTAGGCGTAGATATCGGCCACCCGGGCGGCGGCTTCGTCCCGGGCCTGCTTTGTGAGGACCTGGCTGACAAACTGGACCCGGCGGGGAGATTTTATCGTCTGGCGGGCGACATCCCCTTCCCTGAGCTGAAACTGGGCCGGAAGAAACTGAATGCCGAGGGTAAGGGCAAGACTTATCGATAAGATGGCCCAGAAGAGGAGGGCCCGGACCCGCAGTTGCATCCGGTTCAACGGGGCTCCCCGGCCAGCAGCTCCTGAACCACCGCGTTCACGAGCCGGCCGTCGGCCCGACCCCTGACCCTGGGCATCAGCCGGCCCATGACTTTGCCGACGTCGCGGGGGCCGCTGGCGCCGACTTCTTCGATCACCTGGCGGGCGAGTTCGACAATCTCCTCCCGGGTTAACTGGGCCGGCAGGTAACGTTCGAGGACCTCCAGCTCCGACCGCTCCCTGGCCGCCAGGTCTTCCCGGCCTCCCTTCTCGAATTCGGCGATGCTCTCCCGCCGCTGGCGGATCTGCCGGGCAATAACCTCGTAGATTTCGGCCTCGTCGAGCTGATGGCCCCGCTCGACCTCGGCGTACCGGATGGCCGAGCGGAGCATGCGCAGGGTCTCGCGCGTTATGACATCCTGGCGCCTGGTTGCTTCGAGCAGGTCGGCCTGGATGCGGTCCTTAAGTTTCTGGCCGCCTTCGCTCATGGGGGTAACCCCCCGGCGTCGCCGGAATTAGCCGCTGTTTCGCAGGCTCTTGCGCCGCTTCACCGCGGCCTTCTTCTTGCGCTTTACGCTGGGGGGCTCGTAATGGGCGCGCCGGCGCGCTTCGGCCAGTATGCCTTCCTGCTGGACCTTCTTGGTGAACCGCTTAAGGGCCTGGTCGAAACTTTCGTGTTCGCTGACGATTATCTCGGTCACTGAACCTCCTTGTCGGCCTTGAGGGGACATTCCTCACTTGGATTATAGCCGTGCTGTTAAACGGGGGTCAAGCGCTGGCCGCCCGCCTGCCTTGACATGGGGTCTGCCCGGCCTGCCGCCGGGGCGAAGATATGCACTGTCAGGACTTAAAATTCTCCGGTATCGACACCGACGGCGGATTCGCCCAGTTCCTCCGGGTAAAGGAGCGGTCAGTCCTGAAGCTCCCTGCCGGCCTTGACCCGAAGGAGGCGGCGCCCTATGCCGATGCCGGTCTCACCTCTTATCGGGCGGCCCGGAAGGCCGCGGCCATTCTCCGGCCCGGGATGAGCGCCGTGATTATTGGCTTCGGGGGACTCGGTCACGTCGGCGCCCAGATCCTGCGGGTTCTCTGCGCCGCCCGCATTACCATCGTGGATGTTTCGACCGCCGCCCTCGAGCTGGCATCCCAGCTCGGGTTCACCGAGCTGGTGCACGGGGGCCCGGGGGCAGTTGAAGAGGTGCGCCGGCTTACCGGCGGTGGGGCCGACGCCGTCCTGGACTTTGTGGGCGAGAAGGGCACCCCGGAGCAGGCCATCGGGATGCTCCGAAGCGGCGGCACTTATTTTGTCATCGGGTTAGGCGGCATCCTTCAGGTGCCGACCGCCGCCCTGGTCGCCGGCGAATACAGCATTGTTGGGAGCCTCGCCGGCAACTTCTCCGACCTTCGGGAGGTGATAGCCCTGGCGGCGGAGGGCCGGGTTAGGATTGCCCTCCGCTTTTATCCCCTGTCGGAGATAAACCAGGCCATTCACGACCTGGCCGCCGGCCGCATCGCCGGCCGGGCGGTGCTGGTGCCCTGAAGGTCCTCCCCGCTAAACAGGGAGCTTAAGCACCCCCACAAGCTCCCGGACGGCCGCGGCCGACCGGTGAAGGGCCGCCAGCTCTTCTTCGGTGAGCTTGAGCTCGATGATCTTCTCGGCGCCCCCGGCCCCCAGGATGACCGGCACCCCCACGCAGACCCCGTTAATGCCGTACTCGCCCTGCAGGTAGACGCAGGCCGGAACGAGCCGCTTCTGGTCCAGGATAATGGCGTCGACCATCTCGGCCGTGGCGGCCGACGGGGCGTAGAAGGCGCTGCCCGTCTTAAGGAGGCGAACGATCTCGGCCCCGCCGTCGATGGTGCGCTGAACCAGGGCCTGGATCCGGTCAGGCGGAATGAGTTCGGTTATCGGGACCCCGGAGACGGTGGCATACCGTGGCAGGGGAACCATCGTGTCCCCGTGGCCGCCCAGAACCATGGCCTGGACGTCCCGGAAGGATACGCCCAGCTCCATCGCAATAAACGTCCTGAACCGGGCCGCATCCAGCACCCCCGACTGGCCGATGACCCGCTCCCTGGGCAGGCCGCTCACGTGGAGGGCCAGCTGGGTCATGGCGTCGAGGGGGTTGGTGACCATGAGGAGGATCGTGTTCGGGGAGTACTTTATGACCTGCTCGACCACCGAGCGGATGATCTCGCCGTTGGCCAGGACCAGGTCGTCCCGGCTCATGCCGGGCTTGCGGGCCATCCCCGAGGTGACGACCACCAGGTCCGAGTTGGCCGTGTCGGCGTAATCGTTGGTCCCGATGATGTTCGTGTCGTAGCCGACAATGGGGGCCGATTCCAGGATATCAAGCCCCTTGCCCTGGGGCAGGCCGTCGATAATGTCCACCAGCACGATATCGGCGTAGTCCCGTTCGGCGAGGCGCTGGGCCAGGGTGCCCCCGACGTTGCCGGCCCCGATGATGCTTATCTTCTTGCGCATGGTTAAACACCCCTCTGGCAAGGATTTCGGTCGAGAACCGCTAAATTCTAGCCCGGAGGTACCTCTGCCGCCAAATCTGTCCCGAAAGGACCGGCCTCGGCCTCCGTTTGGGCGGCCGCTACCGGATGTTATACTAGGGCGGAGGTGAAGACTTTTGACTGAACAAGATGCGCGGCAGTTGAAGATTTTATTCTGCAGCGCCGAAGTCGCCCCCTTTGCGAAGACCGGCGGCCTGGCGGATGTGGCCGGCTCGCTGCCGAAGGCCCTGGCCCGGCTGGGCCACGATATCCGGGTTATAACCCCCCGCTACGGCCGGGTTGACCCGGCCCGCTTCGGCCTCCAGCCGGTCCTTGACGGCCTTCAGGTCCCGATGGACGAGACTTTCGAGCCGGTGACGATTTACGAGGGTCGGCTTGGGAACCTGGTACCCGTTTACTTTGTCGATTCCCAGAAGTATTTCCTCCGGGAGGGAATCTACGGCTATCCCGACGACGGGGAGCGGTTTATTCTCTTCAGCCGGGCCGCCCTGGAATTCGTCAAGCGGACCGGGTGGGCGCCCGATATCATCCACTGCAACGACTGGCACACGGCCATCATCCCGAACTGGCTTAAAACCATCTACGCCGACGACCCGTTCTTCCAGGGAACGGCTACCGTTTACACCATTCACAACCTGGCCTATCAGGGAATCTTCGGCTGGCGGATCCTGGAGATTGCCGGCATCGACGAGTACGGTTTTCTTTACCCGGAGATCCCCGAGCTGGCCAACGTCGTCGACCTGATGGCCCGGGGGATTCTGTTTGCCGACGTGATAACCACCGTAAGCGAGCGCTACGCCCAGGAGATCCTCACCCCGGAGTACGGCGAAAAGCTCGACCCCATCCTCCGGGACCGCAAGGACCGGCTCTTCGGCATTCTCAACGGCATCGACACCGACGAGCTTAATCCGGCAACGGACCCCCACCTGGCCGTCAACTTTGACGTCAACACCCTGGACCGGCGGGTGGAAAACAAGCTTGACCTTCAGCGCCAGGCGAACATGCCCCCGAATCCGGATGTTCCCCTGCTGGGGATGATCTCCCGGCTCACCGACCAGAAGGGGTTTGACCTGGTCGGGCAGATAATCGACCCGCTCCTGCGGCTCTTTGACGTGCAGTTCGTTCTGCTCGGTACCGGTGATCCCCACTACCACGCGATGTTCCGGCGGGTGGCCGAGCAGTATCCCGACAAGACCGGCATCTTTCTTACCTTCAACGCCGAACTTGCCCAGAAGATCTACGGCGGCTCGGACATGTTTTTGATGCCGTCCCGGTTCGAGCCGTGCGGCCTCGGCCAGATGATCGCCATGCGCTACGGCAGCGTCCCGGTGGTTCGGGAAACCGGCGGCCTGGCGGACACGGTCCAGGATTTCGACCCCCGCACCGGGGAGGGCAACGGCTTTACGTTCAAACCGTACGACCCCTGGGCGCTGTTTGCGGCCGTCATCCGGGCCGTGGAGACCTGGAAACACCGGGATGTCTGGCGTAAACTGCAAATCCGGGGAATGACCCGGGACTTTTCGTGGGACCGCTCGGCCCGGAAGTACGTGGAGGTCTACTTTAAGGCCCTGGAATTCCGGGCGGCCGAACGGGTCCAGGGCGGCCGGCCATGAACCGGTCGATTGTCGACCTGCCGGACCTGGTCGGTGCCCTGCCCGAGGCTGAGCGCCGGCTCTTCGACCGGCTCTTCCGGGTTACGGTCTCGGTGGGGCGGCTCCGGCCCCCGGCTGAGATGGAGCCCTGGATTGTTAAGACCTTCGGGGCCCTGGAGCCGGTTCTGACCCAGAAGATCATCCGGGTGACCAATCTCATTACCCTGGAAACGACCCTTTACAATGAGCTCCGGGCCCGCCGGCCGATGGAGGCCCGGGCCCCGGCCGATATCCTGGCCGAAATCGAGAAAAATGCCGGCGACCCCCTGTGTTATCCCCTTACGGGCACCCCGGAGGACATCTTCGGGCGGGTCGAGGGCAGGTTCTCCGTCTCGGCGAGCAACGTGGCCAAATACGACGAGTTCAGCGGCCTGGTAGTTTTCAAAGAGCATAATCCCCTGGCCATCGAAGCCGAGAAGGTTGTTGACTACCTGGATGTGGCCTGGCGCTGGCTTGAGGCCGCCCACCGCACCGAGCCCCCGGCCCGGTTTCCGTTCATCCTCTGGAACTGCCTCTGGAAGTCGGGGGCCTCCCTGATTCACGGCCACCTGCAGATGGTCCTTGCCCGGGACCTGCCCTACGGGAAGGTCGAGGCCCTCCGGCGAACCCTTATCGACTACCGGACCCGGTTCGAGTCGGGCTTCCTGGAGGACCTTTACGCTGTCCACCAGGCCCTCGGCCTCAGCCTGCCCCCCCGAAACGGCGTCCGGGGCCTCGTTTACCTGACCCCAATTAAAGAGCGGGAGGTTCTCCTCTGGGCCGACCGGCCCGGCGAGGCCCTCTGGTTCGGCCTGGGCCGGCTCCTTGAGGCCTACGTCCGGGACCTGGGGGCCCAGGCCTTTAACGTCGGGGTTTATCTGCCGCCCTTTGGCGACCGGGACGGCTGGGAGGAATTTCCGGCCCTGGTCCGGGTGGTCGACCGGGGTGACCCGGCCAACCGGACGGCCGACTTCGCCGGGATGGAGCTCTACGCCGCCAGCGTGGTGGCCGCAGACCCGTTCCCGGTCGCCCAGAGGTTGCAGGAGCTGTGGTGAGGCGCCCCACGTGGCCGCCCCGGAACGGTCGGTAACGGTCGACATCGTCGTCCCCGTCTACAACGAGGAGCGGGTCCTCCGCCGCAACATCGAAACCCTCCGGGCGTTTCTAATCGAGACGGCCTTCCCCTACCGGTGGCGGATCGTCATTGCCGACAACGCCTCCCGGGACCGCACCCTGGAGGTGGCCCGACAGCTGGCCGCCGAGTATCCCGAAGTCGCAGTCCTTCACCTCGACCAGAAGGGGCGGGGCCGGGCCCTGCGGGCCGCCTGGCTGGGCAGCGACGCCGACGTCGTCTGCTACATGGACGTGGACCTTTCGACGAACCTGCGGGCCCTCGAGCCCCTCATTCGGGCGGTGGCCGAAGAAGGCTACGACCTGGCCATCGGGTCGCGGCTGATGCCCGCCTCCCGAACCACCCGCTCCCTTAAGCGTGAGGTCATCTCCCGGGCATACAACCTGCTCATCAAGCTGATGTTTTTCAACCGGTTCAGCGACGCCCAGTGCGGCTTTAAGGCCCTCTCACGCCGGGCCGTCCGGGCCCTGGTGCCCCTGGTCCGGGACGAGTCGTGGTTTTTCGACTCGGAACTGCTTTTGCTGGCCGAACATTTCGGGTATAAGATAAAAGAGATTCCGGTGGAGTGGGTCGAAGACCTGGATTCCCGGGTCAACATTGTCAAGACGGCCTGGGATGACGTCCTCGGCCTCATCCGGGTTCGCTGGACCCTGAGCCCCTTCGGCCGTCTTAAGGCCGAGCGGGCAACTTCCCAGCACCGACCCACCCGCTGAGCCTTCGCCGACCAATGACGATTCTCGAGCGCCTCAATACCCGCTACGGCCCTGCCCTCGAGGCCGAGCTCCGGTCGGCCCTGCCGGAGAATGGGACCCTCCTTTCCCGGATGGCCGCTTACCACCTGGGTTGGGTTGATGCCGAAGGCCGCCCGGCGGCCGCCGACCCCGGCAAGCGCATCCGGCCGCTCTTGCTGCTTTTGGCCTGTGACGGGGTCGGGGGCGACTGGCAGAAGGCCCTCCCGGGGGCGGCCGCCCTGGAGCTTCTGCACAACTTCACCCTCATCCACGACGACATCCAGGACCGCTCGCCCGAGCGCCGCCACCGGCCGGCCGTCTGGGCCGTCTGGGGGATGAACCAGGCTATCAACGCCGGGGACGGCCTCTTTGCCGCTGCCTTCCGCAAGCTTGCCGACCTCGCCGACCGGGGCATCCCGCCGGCGGTCGGCCTGGAATGTGTCCGGATGCTGGCTGAGACCTGCTGGGTTATCTGTCAGGGACAGGTGGCCGACCTGGAGCTGGCCGCCCGACCCGCCGTTACCCTGGCCGAGTATTTTGATATGGTCCGGCGGAAGACGGCCGCCCTCATTGGGACGGCGGTGGGGATGGGCGTCCTGGTGGGGGGCGGCAGGGCGGTGGAGGCCGCCCGGGAGTTCGGCGAGGCCCTCGGCATCGCCTTCCAGGTCCGGGACGATTACCTGGGAATCTGGGGGCGGCGGGAGATCACGGGGAAGCCGACCGGGGACGACCTCCGGGAACGGAAAAAGACCCTGCCGGTCGTCTGGGCCCTTACCGTCGGCCCGCCAGACCTGCGCCGGGCCCTGGCCGAGGCTTACGCCCGGCCCGAGGTCGGACCTGACCTTGCCTCCGTCCTGGCCGACCGGCTGGCTGAGGCCGGGGCCGAAGCCTTCACCCGTCAGACCGCCGCCGAATGGCTCGACCGGGCCCGGGGATTGCTGGCGGCACTGCCCTTCACGGCCGGGGTCCGGGCGGACTTCGCCGAGCTTATTGACTTCGTTGCAACCCGGGAGTTTTAGGCTAGAATAGATGACCGTGCGGGTCCTGGTAACCAACGACGACGGCATCTATTCCCCATCCCTCTGGGCCCTGGCCAGTGAACTGGTCAAAGAGTTCCGGGTCTATATGGTCGCCCCTGACCGGGAGCAAAGCGCCATCGGCGCGGCCATAAGCCTCAACCACCCGATCCGGGTCAACCGCCTGCCGCCTATCATGAGCGGGGAGCTGGAAGCTTACTCGGTCGAGGGCACCCCGGGCGACTGCGTCATTATGGCCATCAACAGCCTCTTTAAGGACGGCATCGACTGCGTGGTCTCGGGCTTAAATGAGGGCTCGAACCTGGGCAACGACGTCCTCATCTCAGGCACCGTTGGGGCGGCCCTCCACGGCTACTTCCTGGGCCGCCCGGCCTTTGCCCTCTCGATAAACAGCCTCAAGCCAGAAAATCTCGAGCCGGGTGCCCGGCTGGCCAGGCTTCTGGTCCGGCTCGTGGCCCAGGGCAAGCTTCCCCAGAAGATTCTGCTTAATATCAACCTGCCGGACCTGCCCCTCGCCGAGATCCGGGGCATCGAGGTCACTTACCTGGCCCGGCGAAGCTACACCGACATCATCGAAGAGCATGTCGACCGGAAGGGACGCAGCCTTTACTGGATAACCCGGGGCAAGCCGGTCTGGGAAGAAGACGAAGGCAGCGACATCTGGGCCATCAAGCAGTCAAAGATCTCGGTCACTCCCCTGGAGGCCGACGTGGCCAGCCGGGAGCACATCGAACTGCTCCGGAGCCTGGCCCCGGACCTCTTTTCGGGCCTTTTAAGCCTCCACTGACCCGTTCAGTCCAGGTCGCCGAAGTGGGCCAGGACGATGGTTAAGGCGACCAGGGCGGCGGTCTCGGCCCGGAGAATCCGGGGCCCAAGGCTGACCGGAACGATATTTTGTCGCCGGGCCAGCTCGACCTCCTCCGGCGTGAAGCCCCCCTCGGGCCCGATGAACAGGGCGACCGAGTAGGGGCGGCGCAGGCCGGCGGCCGGGCCGGTGGCCTCCGCCAGGGCCGCCCGCAGAGGCTGGACCCCGCTCCCCTCGTACGGGATGAAGGCGAGTTCCTGGACGGACCGGCAGGCCTCTTCGAACGAGACCGGTTCGTGGATCTTGGGCACCTTCCCCCGGCGGGACTGTTCGGCCGCCTCAATCACGATCCGGCGCCAGCGCTCGAACTTGCCCCGGGCCGAAGGGTCGGGCGGCTCGGCCACGCACCGGGCCGTGACCATCGGCACAAAACCGACTGCGCCGACCTCCGTTGCCTTCTGGAGGAGCCAGTCGAACCGGTTGCCCTTGAGCAGGGCCTGAAAAATCGTAACCTTGACCTTCGGCTCGGTCTCAACCAGCCGCCGCCGCTCGACCCGGCCGGTCGCCCCTTCCCGGTCAATTCCCTCAAGGAGGACGTCGAATTCCCAGCCGGAGTTGTCGAAGACAACGACGACATCGCCGGCCTTAAGCCGGAGCACGTCCCGGAGCTGGTGGGCCTGGGCCTGGTCGAATTCGACGAGCCGGCCCCTTATCCGTTCGGGGGGGACGAAAAACCGGTGGGTCATTCCTGCCCACGTCCCATGACCAGTGCCGCCCAGTCGGCCGATACCCGCCGGCTGATGGGCCTCAGGCCAAGGTCAGCGTAGCGGGCCTCCAGCTCGTCGGCCCGGCCGACCAGCAATCCGGAGGCGACGAGCCGGCCCCCCGGCGCCAGGGACCCGGCAATCGCCGGGGCAAGCTCCGCAAGGACCGGGGCGCTCAGGTTTGCCAGGATGAGGCCGAAAGGTCCGGCCGGCCCTTTAAGGGTGCCCCTGGCAACCCTTATTCGGCGGCTGAGCCGGTTCCGCCGGACGTTCGCCCGGGCGGCCTTCACGGCCAGCGGGTCGATATCCAGGGCCAGGACCTGCCCCGCCCCGAGCCGGGCGGCGGCGATGGCCAGAATCCCGGAGCCCGTTCCCAGGTCAAGGACCGTCTCGCCCGGCCGGAGCAGTTCGGCGGCCAGCTCAAGGCAGAGCTGAGTTGTCGGGTGAAGGCCGGTCCCGAAAGCAGGGCCCGGGTCGATAATCAGGGTGAGGCCGTCGGCCGTAACCTCCGCCCAGGGTGGCGCGATGAGGAATGGGCCGACCCGGTGGGGCCTGAAGTGCTCTTTCCAGGCGTGGGCCCAGTCGGCCTCGGCCAGGGTCCGGACCTCCGGCTCGGGGAACTCGACAACCTGCCGCAGGTGCCAGAGGGCCTGGAGCAGGCGGCCGAGCCGGCGCCGGCCGGCGGCGTTCTCCGGCAGGTAAGCCCTGACCACCACCGGTGCCGTCAGGTCAACTTCGTAGCCTTCGCCTTCGGGGTCGGGCCGGATGGGCTCTTCGATGGCGACCCCGCCGTGACCGTAGCGGCCGAGGACCTCGGCGACGGCGTCGGCGGCCTCACGGGGGGCCGCGACCGAAATTTCAAGCCAGTTGGTCGACATCGGGGTGCCCACCGACTATTTTCCGGCGCGGGGGCCCGGTGAGACAAGGCCGGCTGTGGAGCCGGCCGGGTTTCGTTTGACCCCGGCCGGGCGGGTGGTTTAAAACGTGATTGAGGCCACCGGCCCCTAAGCAATCCTGCCCGGGAGATGCCGCTGATGATCCCAACCCCGGCCGCGCGCCTTAAAACTGAACCGGTCCGAAGCCCCAGGCGGCCCGGCTACGGTCCCCTGGACCTGGAGACCCTTTACAATGTCCACCAGATTGCGTCCGCCCGCTGGTCGGCCGACGGCCGGTCAATTTACCTGGAGACGAATATCACCGGCCGGTTCAACATCTGGCGGCTTCCGGTCGGGGGCGGCTGGCCCGAACAGCTCACCGTCTCCGACGAGCGCACCCGCCTGGAAGAGCCTTCGCCAGACGGCCGCTGGCTTATTTACACCCAGGACCGGGGCGGCAACGAGAAGCCGAACATTTTTCTTATGCCGGCACGGGGCGGCCCGGCCCGGAACCTGACCCGGACGGAAGGCGTCGGCTACCGGAGCATCCGCTGGTCGCCCGACGGCCGGTTTATCGCCTTCGCCGCCGAGCGGGACGCCCCGGGCGAGTACGCCGTCTACCTCCTCGACCCCATCAGGGGGAATGTAACCAGGGTGGCGGGGACCGAACACGGCCAGTGCGCCGGCCTCCGCTGGAGCCCCGACGGCCGGCGGCTTGCCCTGACCCGAACCCACGACTTTCTGCACTCCGGCGTGACCGTCTTCGACTTGGAAACCCTTCAGGAGCGGGTCCTGGTCCCGGCTGACACGGACCGCATCACCGCGGCCGTCGACTGGCTTCCCGACGGCCGCCACCTGGTGATCAACTCCAACGCAAACCCCGCCGATACGGAGGCTGTCGGCCTGCTGGATACGGTCAGCGGCCGGGTTGACTGGGTCACCCTGGACGAGTGGGAAAGCTGGGCCCTGGCCGTCTCGCCGGCGTCCCCGGAGTTTATTTACGTCCGCAACGTTGCCGGAAACCACCGGGCCTTTATCCGGCAGATTGACGGGGCCGAGACGCCGCTAAGCCTGCCCGATGGGGTTTATCTCCTTGCCGAATTCTCCCGGTCGGCCGAACGCCTCCTTCTGCTTTACGCCTCCGCCGATTCGCCCCCGGAGGTCTGGCGGCTGGACCGGCGTTCGGGCCGGCTCCGTCAGCTCACCCGGGTCCTGGTCGGTGGCCTGCGGCGGCGAAAGTTCGTCCGGCCGCAACTGGTGACCTACCCGTCCTTTGACGGGACCCCCATCGCCGCTTTTATCTACGTGCCGCCCAATCTCCGGCCGGACGGGTCCCACCCGGCCGTCGTCTACGCCCACGGCGGGCCGACCTGGCAGCACCAGAACGGCTGGTTCCCGGACATCCAGTTTCTCGTTTCCCACGGGTTTATCGTTATCGCCCCGAACTTCCGGGGTTCGACCGGGTTCGGCCGGCCGTTCCAGGAGGCGAACCGCAAGGACCTGGGTGGGGGCGACCTGCGGGACCTGGTGGCGGCCGTCGACTTTCTCAAAGGTTCAGGCTACGTTGACTCCCGGCGAATCGCCGTTATGGGGGCCTCCTACGGGGGCTATCTTACCCTGATGGCCCTTACAAAGTACCCGGACCTCTGGGCGGCCGGGGTGGCGATTGTGCCTTTTGCAAACTGGTTCACCGAATATGAAAACGAGGACCCCACCCTCAAGGCCTACGACCGGGTGATGATGGGCGACCCGGTTGCCGACGCCGAGCTCTGGCGGGACCGCTCACCCATCTTCTTCGCCGACCGGATTCGGGCCCCCCTGCTTTTGCTGGCCGGCGCCAACGATATTCGGTGTCCGGTGGAGGAAACCCGCCAGATTGCCGATGCCGTCCGCTCCGCCGGGGGAATTGTTGAGGTAAAAATCTATGAGAATGAGGGCCACGGCTTCAGCCGGCGGGAAAATCGCATCGACGCCTTCCGGCGGGTTGCTCAGTTCCTGGAGAGGTATCTTTTGAATGCCCGAACTTAAGGGGGGCCTGCTGGATGCCGGCGGAACCCTCTTTCGGGTAAAGTTCAGCCGGGCCGAACGGATCGGCCGCTTTCTCCGGGAAGCCGGGTTTAACCCCGACCCCGAAGCCCTCGAGCGGGCAACGGTTGAGGCCGACCTGGAGTTCAACTGGCCCGAGCCGGACGTCCGGAGCCGGGACGAGGAGTGGGAGGTCTGGCTCGCCTACTGCCGGCGGGTGCTTTCGGCCCTGAAATTGCCGGCCGACCCGGAGCTGGTCGGCCGCCTCGCCCGGGCGGCCGACTATCTTAACTACCTTGAAGTGTTCCCCGATACCTTTCCGGCCCTGGAAGCCTGGCGGTGGCAGGGACTTCGGCTCGGCATCATCTCCAACGCAACCCCCTCCTTCCGGGAGGCCATCGACCGGGTCGGCCTTACGCCGTTTTTTGACACGATCATCATTTCGGCGGAGGTCGGCCTTAAGAAACCTGACCGGGCCATATTCAGGCTGGGGCTCCAGCGGCTCAACCTCGAGCCCGGCGAGGCGTTTTTTATCGACGACCTGCCCCGGAACGTTCAGGCGGCCCGGGACCTCGGCCTGACGGGGCTCCTGATTGTGCGCTCCCCGGAAGCGGACCCGCCCGAAGGCCTGCCGGTGGTCCGCCGCCTGACCGATTTCCTGGGCGGGCAGGGGGCCGACTTGTAATTGGGCGGCCGGGTGGTTTATCCTCTTGGCCGAAAGCCCTGCAAGCGGAGGAGAAAGTGCGCCCTAACCCCGTCAAGTCCAGGCTCCAGGCCGGCGAGTGCGTTTACGGCCTCTTCATTGATTTTTACGCCCCAAACATCGTCGAAATCTGCGGCCGGCTCGGCTTCGACTTTATGATTTTTGACGCCGAGCACGGTCCGCTGGAGCTTACCCAGTGTCTCGAGATGGTCCGGGCGGCCGAGCTGAGCAATATCGTCCCCATTATCCGGGTGGCCCAAAATGTCCAGCAGGTTGTTTTGCGCTACCTGGATATCGGGGCCCTGGGGATTCACCTGCCGATGGTGAACACCGCCGAGGAGGCCCGGCTGGCCGCCCAGTCGGTGCGCTACCCGCCCCTGGGTCGGCGGGGCCTGGCGAGCGTTCGGGCCGCCGACTACGGCCTCAAGCCCCTGGCCGAATACGTGACCGAGGCCAATCGGGAGCTTCTGCTCATAACCCACGTTGAGAACCGGCAGGCCCTGGAGAACCTGCCCGAGATGCTCAAAGTCGAGGGGGTGGACGTCTTCTTCCTCGGGCCGACGGATATCTCGTCGTCCCTGGGCCACCCCGGCAATCCCCGCCACCCGGAGGTGATGGCCGCCATTGAGGACGCCGTCCGGCAGATCCGGGCGGCCGGGCGGGTTGCCGGTACCCTGGCCATCGACCCCGAATGGACCCGCTACTGGCGGGAGCGGGGCGTCCAGTACTTCTGCGGCGGGGTAACCCGGGTGCTGGTTCCGGCCCTGAGAAAATTCCTGGAGGAGGTCCGGGCCTGATGGCCGCCTCTCATCGGGAACGGATTGAGCGGGTGCTGGCCGGGGAGCGTCCCGACCGGCTGCCGTATGCTTTCTGGCGCCACTTTTATGACCAGGAATCGTCGGCCCAGGACCTGGCCCGGGCGATGGTTGCCTGGTACCGGGAGTACGACTTCGATTTTTTGAAGGTCAATCCCCGGGCCCAGTACCACGTCGAGCCGTGGGGTGCCCGCTTCGAGTATCCGGGCGGCCCCCACGACCGCCCCCGCCAGGTAACATTTCCGGTCCGCACCCCCGAGGACCTGGCGGCCATCCGGCCGGTTCCCCCGGACAGCGGGGCCCTGGGCGAACAGCTCGAGGCCCTGCGGCTCATCCGCCGGGAGCTGGGCCCCGACGTGCCGATGGTGGCGACGATTTTTAATCCCCTCTCCATTGCGGCCGACCTGGTCGGCTCCGACGCCACCCTGGTCCGGTGGCTCCGGGAATACCCGGCGGCGGTGGAGGCCGGCCTGGAAACGATAACCCGAACGTTTATCCCCTTTGCGCAGGCCTGTCTTGAGGCCGGGGCCGACGGCATCTTCTTTGCCACCACAACCCTGGCAACCCGAAACACCCTGACCGAGGAAGAATACCGCCGGTTCGGCCGGCCCTACGACCTGCGGGTCCTGGGGGCCGTTAGTTCGGCCTGGTTTAACATCCTGCACGTCTGCCAGGAGAACAGCATGCTCTACCTGCTGGCCGACTACCCGGTCCCGGCGGTGAACTGGGCCGCGACGTCCTCGACCAACCCGTCGCTGGGGGAGGCCCGGGCCCGCCTCGGGGGTAAGGTCCTGATTGGGGGTGTAAGCCACCGGGCCCTGACGGCCCCGGACCCGGAGGCGGCCTTGAGCGAGGCCCGCCGGGCCGTGGAAGAGACCGGCGGAATCAGGTTTATCCTCGGCCCCGACTGTTCGATCCCCACGACGAGCCGGCCTGAGAACCTGCGGGCGGTCGCTGACTTTGCCCGAAACTACCGGTGGTAGGCAGGATGCCTGACCTTCTGCGGGAACGGCTTAAACTTATGCTTCTGGAGCGGGCCGTAACCTTCCGGGAGGTGGTCCTTTCGTCCGGGCGCAGGAGCAACTATTACATCGATGCCCGGATGGTCTCCCTCTCCGGGGACGGCCTGGCGCTGACGGTGGAGCTTTTGTGGGACCGAATCCGGGAGCTGGAGTTCGAGGCGGTCGGGGGGCCGACCATCGGGGCCGACCCGCTGGTCGCCGGGCTGTGTCTGCTCGCCTACCAGCGGGGCCGGAACCTGGCCGGCTTTCTCGTCCGCAAGGAGCCGAAGGCCCACGGGACCGGCCGCCAGGTGGAGGGCCCGCTTACCCCCGGGATGCGGGCGGTCATCGTCGAGGATACGGTGACGACCGGCGAGACGCTGCTTAATGCCATCGCCGCGGCCGAGGCCGCGGGCGCTAAGGTCGTAAAAGTTCTGGCTGTTGTCGACCGGGAGGAGGGGGGCGGGGAGCGGCTGCGCCGGGCCGGCTACGACTTTGAGCCCCTCTTCACCGCCGGGGAGCTGGGGCTGACCAGCCTGACGGGAGGGACCGATGCCCAGCCTTGAAAAGCTCTTTGAATTTATCAACGTCGACGAGCTCATCGAAATCGCCAGCGGCCTCATCCGGATTCCGAGCCCCAGCGGCGAGGAATCTGCCGTGATGGATTTCGCCCGGGGAATCCTGGCCGAGCACAGCATCGACGTCGAGGTCCTGAGCCGGGACCCGACGAGGCCGAACGTCGTCGCCTCGGTGGGAACCGGTCAGGGTCCGGTTATCGTCTTTAACGGCCACCTGGATACGGTGCCGGTGCCGGACCCCTGGGCCTGGTCGGTTGGCCCGTTCTCGGGCGAACTTGTCGACGGCAGGCTCTACGGCCGGGGCGCCTCGGACATGAAGGGCTCCTGCGCCGCGATGATGTATGCGCTGATTCTTCTGCGTCACCTTTATCCGGACCTGCCCGGCCTGGTTCAGCTCCAGCTGGTTTCGGATGAGGAGCGCGGCGGCCACTTCGGCACGAAGTTTTTAATCGAGCAGATTGAGGCCGGCCGGCTGCCCCGGCCCGATGCCGTTCTCGTCGGCGAAAAGAGCGACCTTAAACTCCGGATCGCCGAACGGGGCGTCTTTCAGTTTAAAGTTCGCTTTAAGGGCAAGGCGACCCACACCGCCTACGCCCGGTCCGAGGGGATTAACGCCGTCGCCCTGGCGGCCCGGGCCGTGGTGGCCCTTGACCGTCCCATCGACCGCTTTCACCCGGCCGTCGGGTACCCGGTTATCAGCGTGAACATGTTTCACGGGGGCGAGACCCCGAATCAGGTTCCGGCCGAGGCCGTCATTACCGTCGACCGGCGGACGGTGCCCGGCGAAACGATGGACTCAGTGCTGGCGGAGGTCCGCGAAGTCCTCGACCGTGTTGTGGCCGAGTTCGGGGGCGGAAGCTACGAAATCGTGACGGGGGAAGACGAGCGGCAGATTCCCTTCATGCCGGCGAACATGACCGACCCGAACAGCCGGCTTGTCCGGGCCGTGCAGGACGCCTACCGGAAGGTGACGGGCCAGGAGCCGGAATTTTTCGTGGAGTGGGCCGGGGCCACCGACGGCCGCCTTTACCGGCAGGCCGGCATAGATACGGTCGTCTTCGGCCCGGTCGGGTTCCACGCCCACGGCCCCGACGAGCACGTGCTGGTCGACTCCCTGGTCACCCAGCTCAAGGTTTACCTGGCAACCGTATTCAACCTGGTTACCACAGCCTGGCCGGGATGAGGGTCAGCACTTCCGGCGGGCCGTCCCGAACCACCAGGATCTCTTCGATGTTCGCCCCGCCCCAGCCGGGGATAAAAACTCCCGGCTCGACGGCCAGGACCATCCCCGGCTCCAGGACGGCGTCGCTGTCGGCCACGATATACGGGTCTTCCACCGTCTCAAGGCCGATGCCGTGGCCCATCATCCCGGCGGCATAGGCCCCGAATCCGAACTCATCCAGGCACCGGCGGGCAACCCGCACCAGCTCGGCCGCCGGCGTGCCGGGCCAGCAGCGCTCCACCATCCGCCGGCTCGCCAGGTAGACCGCCTCCAGAAGCCGCCGCTGGCGGTCGTCGGGCTCGCCGACGACGGTGCTCCGGTTCACATCGAACTGATAACCCTGATAGGCCCCGATGATGTCCAGGGCGACCAGGTCGCCCGGCTCGAGCCGCCGGTCCGTGGCCTGGGGCCAGCGGGACCCGGCCGCCGACCATGGCCCCGAATGGACGCGAAGATACCGGACGAAATCGGCCCCGGCCCGGAGGGCGGCGGCCGTGCCGGCGGCGCAAACCTCGGCCTCGGTCACCCCGGGCCTGACGGCCCTCAGGGCACCCTCCAGGCCCGCCCCGGCAATCCTCGCCGCCCGGCGAAGCAGGCCGATTTCGGCCTCCGACTTGATGCGCCGCAGCCGGTTAAGCAGGGCGTCGGCCGGCTCCAGAACCAGGTCGGGCAGGAGGGTCGTCAGGTCGCGGTAAAAGGCGAGGGGCAGGATGTCCCACCCGGCCAGACCGAGGCGGGCCGTCGCAAGCCCCTTTTCCCGGAGAGCCCCGGCGACCAGCTCCACCAGGTCGTTTGACTGGCGGACATCATCGACCGCAACCAGGTCCTTCCGGTAAGGCCGCAGGTCGATGCAGAGGACCGGGTCGCCGGCAACCGGCAGGACAAGAACCCCGTGGCCGAGGCCGCGCATTCCGGGGCTGAAGGCCGTTGCCGGGAACGGCGGAAAGTGATTTGTCAGGTAGGCGAGGGGTCCGGGTCGGTCGTAGAAGGACCGGCCAACGGCTATGAGGCCGGCAAACCCGGCATCTGCGGCCAGCCTGCGGGCCGCTTCCTGGCGCCGCTGAAACTCCTCCCTGGTGATCATGGCGGCAACGGGTCGCGGGCCACGGCCGCCCGGGTCCCCAGGTCGAACCGACCGTCCGGGTAGCCGTAGGGGGCGGTTGGCGGCAGGAGAATCCGAAGGGCGGCCGGCTGAACCGAGAATGTCATCGGGGTGGTGCCGATGAACTCGCCGTCAACCTGGACCGGAAGGGGCCGGGCGCTCCGAACCGAAACCGTCCGGGCGGTAAATCGCAAAACCTTTGGCAACTGCAGGTGCTTTCCGGCAAAAAAACCCAGGACGTGCCGGAGCTTCGTGAAGAACCCCCGGCCGCCGAAAAGGACGACGTCGAAAAGGCCGTCGTCCGGACGGGTGTGGGCCGAGAGGGGAAAGAGGGCGTAGAGGCGGGTGTTGGCAACGACCATCAGCAGAACCCGGCGGCGAAACTTGCGCCCATCAAGCTCGACCTGGGCCCGGGTGCCCTCGAACCAGAAAAATGTCCGGACAGCCGCCGCAATGTAGGCCAGGATGCCGAGCTGACGCTTAAACCGGAGCTCGGCCTGCTTGGTAACCTCGGCGTCGAACCCGATCCCGCTCCAGAGAAGGAAATAGCGGCCGGTGCTGGTCAGGCCGACATCAAGGCGGCGGACCTCGGCCCGGGTCAGGAGCTCGGCGGCCCGCAGAGGGTCTAGGGGAATGCCGACTTCCCGGGCAAACACGTTTGCCGTGCCCAGGGGAATCACTCCCAGGGCTGTCGGGGTGTTAACAACCCCCTGGAGGGCCTCATTGACCGTACCGTCGCCGCCGCCGGCGATGACCACATCGTAGCCCTGTTCGGCGGCCTCCCGGGCGAGGCGCGGGATACAACCCGGCTCGGTGCTCAAGGCGACGTCGACCTTCCAGCCGGCTTCGGCCAGGGGCTGGACGATCCGCTCGGGCGGAGGGGCGGGGGGCAGCATTACGCCGGCCGACGGATTAACGATGAGGCGGGCTCTAACTGCGGCCATGCTCTTCTGATTATGGCCTAAAAGTCCGCCTTCGGGCAATTCGACCCATTTGACAGGGCAGGTTAAGACGCCCGAGAATTGGGAAGAGGGAGTTGCCGGTGGCCGAGCTGGAAGCGATCCTTAACCCCCCCGAACCGCCAGAACCTCCCCCGGGCCTACCCAGCCTCTTTCACCGGGTTCTCCGCCAGGCGGACCTGCGCCGGCTTTACCCCAGGGAGGGGTTCGTTACCCTCCTTCTGCTGGCCTTCGGACTTTTAAGCGCCGTCTGGGCCGTCCAGGGGGCCCGCTGGGTTGAGGACCTGCCGCCCCTGGGTGAGATCGCCATTGGGGGGCTCCTCTTCGGCACCATTCTGGCCAAGACCCGGCTTCCGGGCTATCTGACCCACCCGGTGGCCGTCCTCTACGGCGTCGTGATTACGACCTGGGGCGTCCAGGGCGTAATCCGGCTGCCGACCTGGCCTGAACGGCTGGTCGACCTGATTCTGCGGCTCAACTACTGGGCCTACGCCGCCCGGACCGGCGGGATAAACAACGACCCGCTCCCCTTCGTCTTTATGATAACGGCCCTGGCCTGGTTTCTGGCCTACAGCGGGGCCTGGTTCGTCTTCCGGCGCCGGTCAGCGGTCGGGGCGATGCTCCCGGTGGGGGTGGCCATGCTCTTTAACCTCCGCTACGCCCCGTCCCACCTGACCATCTATTTCTTCATGTACCTGTTTGCCGCCCTCCTCCTGGCGATGCGGCTCAACTTTTACGTGTTTCAGCGGCGCTGGGACCTCTTCGGCATCCGCTACCCCCGGGAGATGGGCCTCACGGTCATCCCCAACGTGGCCCTGGTTGTTGGCGGCATCCTGGTGCTGGCGGCCCTCCTGCCGGCCTCGGCAGAGCAGACCCCCATCGCCGACCTCTGGAACCGGATCAACACCCCCATCCAGGACGCCCAGTCGGAATTTAACCGCCTGTTCGCGTCGCTCACGGCCAAAGAGGGGACCGATACGGCCTATTTCGGCCGGACCCTTGCCCTGAAGGGTAGCATCACCCTGGGCAACCGGGTGGTTTTCTATGTTTTCAGCCCGCGGCGCTACTACTGGCTCGGCCTCACCTACGACACGTATACCGGGCAGGGCTGGCTTTCCGGGGAGCGCCGGACAGTTCAGCTCGCCCCGGGCAATTCCCTGACGACGACCGTGGCCTACAAGGGGCGGGAGGAGGTCGTCGAGGTCGTCCGGATGAATGCGGTTTCGAGCGGCCTCGTTTTCCTGGGCGGGCAAGGGATGCAGTTCAACGTCCCGGTGGTTATCGAATACGACCCGCCGACGCCCATGGTCGTGGACCTGCGGGACCGGAGCCTGGACGCCCAGCTTCCGGAACAGCTCAGGCCGGCTATCGAAAGCATCCGGCAGGCCCTCGCCGAGCAGCCCGACCTGGGCGAGCGGGACCAGATGGCCCTCGTCCAGCGGCTCCTGCCCCCCGACTATGTCGCCTTCGGGCCCACGATTGCCGGCGGCCGGGTTGCCAGGTTCATGGTTAACCTGCGGCGGCCGAGCTACATGGATGTAGCCGCGATCCGGCCGGTCGGGGGCATCCGGTTCGGACAGCAGTACTCGGTCCGGGCATCCATTTCCACAGCTACCGGCCAGGACCTGCGCCGGGCGGGCACCAGCTACCCCCAGTACATTACGGACCGCTACCTGCAACTGCCCCCGGACTTTCCGCCCCGGGTCCGCCAGCTTGCCCAGGAGCTGACCCGAGGTTTGACGAATAATTACGACAAAGCCAAGGCGATTGAGGCTTACCTGCAGCAGTTCCCTTACGACACGAACATTCCCCAGCCGCCGCCCAACCGGGACGGGGTCGAGTGGTTCCTTTTTGACCTCAAGCGGGGCTACTGCGACTACTTTGCCTCGGCAATGGCCGTCATGCTCCGGTCCATCGGTATCCCGGCGCGGGTTGCGGTAGGCTATATGAGCGGGACCTACAACCCGGACATCGGGGCCTACGAGGTCCGGGAATCCGACGCCCATTCCTGGCCGCAGGTCTACTTTCCCGACTACGGCTGGGTGGACTTTGAGCCCTCCCCGCGGGCCGGGGCGGGGGTCCCCAGGGTTGAAAGCCTTGAGCAGGGCACCGGCGAGGGCGTTGGGGCCGACATCCTGCGGGACGGGCCGGGGGCCGTCGGGCCGGAGGAGATGCTGCCCGACGAGGGCTTTTTCGGGGGCGAGTTCTCGACCAGCGAGTCCGGCTCTGACCTGAGCTGGAGCCTGCTCGGCCTGCTGGTCATCCCGGTCGGGGCCCTTGCCGGGCTTGGGGTTGCGGGCATGGTCTGGTGGCGGCGCCGGTTCGCCCCCCTGGACCTGGTCAGTCAGACCTATGAGAAGGTTGTGGTCCTCGCCCAGCTTGCCGGCCTCCGCCCCCGGCCCTGGCAGACGCCCCTGGAATTTGCCGAGCGCCTCCGGGCCGAAGTTGGGGATGTCGGGACGGATATCGAAACCGTATTCGGGGCGTTCGTTCGGGTGCGGTTCGGGCGGCGCCAGCTGGATGAGGCCGAGCAGGCCCGGGTTTCGGCGGCCTGGGGCCGGCTGCGGGCCCGCATTCTGCGGCGCATTATTACCCGGCGTTGAAACGGGACCTGGCCCTGCCCGCCGGACTGCTTATAGCCCTCGGGGTCGGTTTCACCGTCGCCCCTGGGACCCCGCTGGATAAGCTCCACTTTCTGGCGGCCGGTGTTTGCCCCCAGCGGCCGGCCCACTCCTTCTTCCTGGGGCCGTTCCGGCCGCCGCTGGAGGCCCGGATGGTCGGAATTTACGGCGGGGCCGTCCTGGCCCTTGCCTGGCTGGGGGCGCGCCGGGGGCTCAGGCAGGCGGGCCTTCCGCCCCTGGGGATGGTCGCCCTGATGATGGTGTTCTTTATCTTGATGGCTCTGGACGGGCTGAACGCCTTCCTGGCCGACCTCGGCCTGCCCCACCCGTACCCGCCGTCAAATTACCTGCGCCTCGGGACCGGCCTCCTGGCCGGGGTGAGCATCGGAACCGTCTTTGCCCCGGTCGTTGGGGGAACCCTCTGGCGGAAGCCTGAGGCGGGCCCGGCCGTGGCCTGGGCCGACCTGATTCCCATCGGCATCCTGGAAGCGGCCCTCTTCGGGGCGACCGTCTCGGGCCTGGCCCTGATGCTCTATCCGGTCGCCCTGGTCGGGGTTGGGGGCGTCTGGGTCCTGCTCGGACTATTTAATCTGGTCGTCGGCCTCAATCTTTTGGGCCTCGCCCGCCGCTTTGATGACTGGGCCGAGGCCTTCCCGGCCCTGAGCATCGCCCTGGCCGCGGCCCTGGCCGAGCTTGTCGTTCTGGCCGCGGTCCGCTTCTACCTTCAGGGCGCCCTGGGTCTCAGCTTCGGCTAGGCGATCCGGCGGCGCTTGTTGGCCAGGTAGTCCACCAGGATGTACTGGCCGAGCCGTTCCGGGGTTGTGTAAAAGACCCGCCCCTTATTTATCCGGGCGAGCTGGTCGACGAACTCCATCATGTAGAAACTGCGGTCCAGCATAAATGTGTTGATGATGATCCCCTGCCGGGTGCAGTTGCGGGCCTCCTGAAGGGTGAGCTGGAGGGTGCGGAGGGTTGGCGGGTAGGCAAAGAAGGCCCGGCCGCCCTCGATGTGGGACGTCGGCTCGCCGTCGGTGACCATTATTATCTGCTTGTTGGCCGTGTTATGCTTGGCCAGCAGCCGCTGGGCGAGCATGAAGGCGTGCTGAATATTGGTCCCGTAGGAGTACTCGTCGACGGTGGCTTCGGCAAGCTCCTGCTCGGTCATTTCCCGGGCATACCTGGAGAACCCAACGATATACAGGACATCCCTCGGGAACTGAGTCTTGATGAGCTGGCTCAGGGCCAGGGCCACCTTCTTCGCCGCAAAGAAGTTTCCCCTGAGCCCCATCGACCAGCTCAGGTCGAGCATCATCACGGTTGCCGTCAGGCTGGTGTGCCGGGTCTGGTAGACCTCAAAGTCGTTCGGCGACAGCCTGACCGGAACCCGGGGTCCTTCCCGGGTCAGGCTGTTCATCAGGGTCCGTTCCAGGTGGAGGTCGAAGGGGTCGCCGAACTCGTAGGGCTTGGTCTCCTCGGCCCGCTCGTTGCCCGGCCCGCGGTAGGCGGTTTCGTGCTTGCCGAAGCGGTCCTTTTTAATCTGGTTGAAGATGTCGTGGAGGGCCTTCTGGCCGATTTTGCGCATGGCCCGGGGGGTGAGCTCCCAGCGGTTGCCCCGGGACCGGATGTAGCCGGCCTCTTCGAGCAGGCGGGCCATCTGGCGGAGGGCCTCAAGCATCCGGCGGGCCTCCTCGCCCAGCAGCTGCTGAAGCCGCTCGGCATCGATGTCGTCAAGACCCCGACCCTGTTCGGCGGCCCGCAGCTGCTGTTCCAGCTGGTCGAGGGCCTGAAGCTCCTCCATCAGGCGCATCGCTTCCTGCAGGCTGAGGGGCTCGTCGCCCCGGAACGGGTAGCGGTTGCGCAGGTCGTCGGTGGGCATCAGGTATTCCAGGTTTGCGGCCAGGGCCGCAAGCTCCTGCCGGAGGGCCTCGTCCTTGAGGACCGATTCCAGGAGCTCCTGCAGGGCCTGGCGCTGCTGGGGCGAAAGGGAGTCGAGCAGCGACCGCATCATCGCCATCCGCTGGCGCATCTGCTCGAGGAGCTCGTCCAGGGTCTGGGGCGGGTTCGGGCCGAACATGTCCCCGAACTGCTGCATGAAGCGGTCGAAATCCGGCTCCTGACCCCGCATCCGCTGTTCCAGCATCCGGTTGAGCTCCTGGACCATCTGCCGGATTCGGGCCAGGTCTTCCGGGGTCAGGTTCTGAATCTGCTGGTAAAGGTTCTGGAAGAACGAATCCATCACCTGGCCCTGAAGCATCTGCATGAGCTCCTGGAAGAGCCGCTGGGCCTCAGGGTCCATGAATTCGTAATCATTCAGGGCCTTGATCTGTCCGGCCAGGTCGGGGGGGAGCCGGTCGAGGAAGTCGAGCTTGCGCTGGGCGACCTTCTCAAGCATCTGGACCAGGGGGTCATCGGCGCCCTGGGGCGACTGTGCCCGGGCCTCGGCAAGCCGGCGCTCGATCCCCTGGCGCTCGGTCTGAACGACCTGGTCCAGCTTTTTGCGGATATCGTCCAGAACCGACCCCAGGTTGTACTGGTCGAGCCGCTGTTGCCGGGCCTGCCGGATGCGCTGCATCAGCTCCTGGAGGCCCATGAAGCGGGTGCCGTCCGGCCGGGTAAAGCCCCGCCGCAGGAGCTGACGCAGGGCCTGGGAGATATCGCCGTGGGCCAGAACGTCGTCCGAAAGCGCCTTTAAAAGCTCATCCGCATCCAGGTTAAAGTCCTGGGTGCCGTCCCATTCGGAATAGCGATAGACAGGCATACTAAAGCCCCCTCCCGAACTCGGCCGCAGGCTTACGACCGATAAACCACCTTACCCGACAGCTTCTCTTTGTTTAACCGCTTGTTTACGTGGAGTCCCTCCAGGATAAACTCGACGGCGCTGGCGATGCTCGCCGGGCTGTCGTAGGCTCCGAGGCGGGCAACGCCCTCGAGCATGCCGTCCAGCTCCCGCATCAGCTTGACGTAGTGGGCCGACGGCATCAGCTCACCCACGTCGACCTTCAGGCCGCCCCGGAAGCGCTGGATGAGGGGCTCGAACTGCTGGACTTCGAAATAGCGGTTAAAGGTCCGGGCCACCGCGTTCATCAGGAGGCGTTCGACCACCTGCTCCTCACGCCCGTCCTCGATGGACTCAAGCTCGATCTTGCCAGCAGTCGAGGCGATGATGGCGGGCAGGTCGCTCATCCGGGGAACCACGTGCTCCTCGCCAAGGCGGATGGCCCGGCGCAGGGCATTGGAGATCACGTTCTCGTAGTTGGCGATGGAGACCCGGACACTCACCCCCGACCGCTGGTTGATGTCGGGGCTCTTGCGGGCCAGGGCGGAAACCTCGGCGATGATCTCCTTGATGTACTGGGGAACCGTCACCTGGAGGCCGCCGTCGTCAAAGGTCGTCCGCTCCTGCTCCATGATCCGGATCTCTTCTTCGATGGTCCGCGGGTAGTGGGTGCGGATCTGGGAGCCGTAGCGGTCCTTAAGGGGCGTAATGATCCGGCCCCGGTTGGTGTAGTCCTCGGGGTTTGCGGTGGCAACGACGTAGACGTCCAGGGGCAGCCGGATCCGGTAGCCCCGAATCTGGACATCCCGTTCCTCCATGATATTAAAAAGGCCGACCTGAATCCGTTCGGCCAGGTCCGGAAGCTCGTTAATGGCGAAGATTCCCCGGTTTACCCTCGGGATGAGGCCGTAATGGATGGTAAGCTCGTCGGCCAGGTAGCGCCCCTCGGCAACCCGGATGGGGTCGACTTCGCCGATGAGGTCGGCGATGGTCACATCCGGGGTGGCCAGCTTTTCGGCGTAGCGGGCCTCCCGCGGCAGCCAGTCGACCTCGACGTCGTCGCCGAACTCGGCCACCAGGTCCCGGCACCGCTTGCAGATGGGCGCGTAGGGGTTGTCATTTATCTCACAGCCGGCGATTATCGGGATCTCCGGGTCAAGCAGGTTGACCAGCGACCGGATAAGGCGGGTCTTCGCCTGACCCCGCTCGCCCAGGAGGATGATGTCCTGCCCGGAGAGAATGGCGTTCTCGATCTGAGGGATAACGGTGTCCTCAAAACCGATAATGCCGGGGAAGAGCTCCTCGCCCCGGCGGACCTTCTCAATAAGGTTCTTTCGCAGCTCTTCTTTGACGGAGATTACCCTGTACCCGCTCCGACGGAGTTCGCCGACCGTTCTGGGCTTAGCCGAAGCCATAACCGATTATCCCCTTCCCCTCCTTGGGTCTTCAGCCCAAGCATAACCCAGACCTTGAAGGCCGGTCAAGTAGCCATCGGACCGGGCGCCGTGGCCGCTGGGTGCTCAGTTGGCCGGCTCCGGCTCGGCGGCCGCCGCCGGAATGAGGCCGAGCTCTTTGGCAATCTCGCCCCCGAGGGCGACGGTTACCTGCCCGGCCCGGGCCCAGGGCACGTCTTCTTTCCATTCCTGGAAGACAACCCGCTGGGTCCGCAGGACGTAGTGGTTGCCCATATCGACTACCGGGGTGGTGGGCAGGCCGTTGGCCTGAATTGGGTCGAAGGGGGCCGCAAAATAGGCGGCCCGGATGGCCGGCCGCCCATTGAGGACGGCGAGCCGGTCCCGGCTGATAGCTTCCCAGTCTTTGCCGGTCTCATCCCAGGCCGCCGGGGGCGGGACGCTGCGGACGGTCGCGAGCCAACCGTCGGCCCCGGCGTCGTGAAGCCGGTCGAACACGTTGACGAACATGACGCAGCCGCAGTCAGGCCGCCACTGGAAAATCACCCGCTGAAAGGCCTGGACCACAAACCCGTCCCAGACAAACCGGCGGCTGATGGGGTAGCCCACCGCCTGGGGTCCGCCGAAGCGCTGGAAATACGTCCAGAATAGAACCCCATCGGCATCGGTAACCCCGAATCCGCCCCGTCCGCCGCCGGCCTGGGTGTAAAAGTGGCCCCCAGGGATGGGCCAGTCGGGGCCGGCAGGGCCGACCGCACCGACAGGCGCCGCCGCGCCCCGAAACCGGGCCGTGTACTGTCGGGTGATGTCCAGGTAAAGATTGCCGTAGGACCTGGCCGGCTCGATCTGCGACCCCTCGGCCCACTCGTTGAACGACGTTATGACCACCCAGTCGGAGCCGGCGGCCAGGGCGGCCTCCCAGCTCCGGCGGTAGTAGGCCCCGTTTTCCCGGTCCCGAACAAACCCGTCGGGCCGGCCGAGGCGGCTATCATCGTAGCCGGGCATGACGGTGGCCGCAAAAATCCGGGCCTGCCCGGGCGGGACCGCGGCCCGAAACCTGCGAAGCCAGTTCTGCAAAACCTGTCCGGGGTCGGCGGCCCAGGCAATGGAATAGCCGTGCTGGGCGTCAAAGACCCGCAGGTAGCCGAAGTCGTCGCCTTCGGCCACCCACAACTGAGTCCGGCCGGGGTCAACCGCCGCCCGAATCTGCGCCCAGGTTTCGACGGGCAGGGCCCTCACCCGCCAGAAAAAGACCACCGGCCGGCCGTCATATCTCAGATAACCCGGGTGGGCGAGCCGGCTCCCGGCCGCGGTCAGGGCCCAGGCGACCCGGCCGGGGTCATTCTGGAGCAACGGGCCGTCGGTCTCGACGCCCAGGGCGATTTTGAAGCCCAACCGGGCGGCCGCGTCGAGGGCCAGGCCGGCGTTCCGGTCAGTCCGGTCGCCCGGCCCGTACCAGGCGAGGATAAAGCCGTCGACGCCGGCGTCCCGGGCCTGGCGGATGTGCCGTTCGATGGCGGCCGGGTCGTCCGAATTATACGGGACGGCCGGGACGTCGGCCGTCCGGCCCGAGGCCCAGAAGTCTTCGTCGTACCAGACGTAGTAATAGGCCAGGACCAGCCGGGCCGGGTCGGCGCCGGCAGTCCTGCTCCCCAAAACGGCCGCGGTCACCGCCGCGGCCAGGACCCAGAGCCCGGTCCGCTTCGTCACCGCTGGTCTTCGCCAGAACTGTCTTGGGAAACTTTACCGTGCTCAAGAAGGGGCCCGCAAGGTACGACGGTCGGTAAAGCTGGCCATACCGGGCCCGGCGGTTGTGCTAACTTTTTAGCGATGAAATTCGGACCCCTCGCCGGCCGGGCGGCGACCGGCCCCATCCTGCTGGTTATCCTGGCGGCCGCGGCCGTCCTGCGTTTTCAGGGGCTAAACTGGGACCAGAACACCCACCTGCACCCCGACGAGCGGTTCATCACCATGGTCGCCACCGCCCTGGACTGGCCCCGGAGCCTGGGGGAGTACTTTGATACCGCCGCTTCGCCCCTCAACCCTTACAACCGGAACTTCGGCACCTACGTCTACGGGACGTTTCCCCTGTTTTTGACCAAATTCGTCGCCGAAAAGCTCTTCGATATGGGCGGCTACGACCGGATCTTTCTGGTCGGCCGGGCCCTCTCCGCCCTGGCAGACCTGGCCACTATTGTTCTGGCCTTTCTCATCGGCCGCCGCCTCTACGGGCCGGCAGTCGGCCTGCTCACCGCCGGACTCCTGGCCTTTACGGTCCTGCACATCCAGCAGGCCCACTTCTGGACGGTGGATCCCCCCGGTACTTTTCTGACAACCCTTGGCCTTTATTTTGCGGTTGACCTGGCCTTCGGCGGCCGGCCGATTCCGGCCCTGCTCGGCCTGGGGACAAGCTTCGGCCTTGCGCTGGCGACGAAGATAAACCTGGGCCTCTTTGCGGGGGTAATCGGCCTCGCCTGGGCCCTGCGCTGGCTCCTGGCCCGGAACCTGCCCCCGGCTGGGGGGCCGGGGCCCTGGGGCTGGTCGGGGCGGCTGGCCGGCTGGGAGGTCTACCTTCAGGCCCGGCCGACCGGAGCCGTGGGTTCCCGCCGGCCGGCCCTGGCCGGCGCGGCGGCCGGCTTTATCCTGACCCTGGTTGTCGCCTTCCTCGTTTTTCGGGCGGCCCAGCCCTATGCTTTCCGGGGTCTGGGCCTCAACCCCCAGTGGGTCCAGGACATGGAAATGATCGGCCGGCTTATCGCCGGCGAGGTCGACTACCCGCCCGGCCACCAGTGGGCCGCCCGGACGCCCTACGTTTTCCCCTGGGTCAACATGGTCCAGTGGGGTCTGGGCTGGCCGCTCGGTCTCGCCGCCTGGGCCGGGGTTGCCCTGGCCGGATACGAGCTGGTGTTCCGCCGCCGGGTCGAGCACCTGCTTCCCCTGGCCTGGGTCCTGCTGGTCTTCGGCTACCTGGGCGGCGGCTTTGTGCTCACGATGCGCTATTTCTTCCCCATCTACCCGTGCCTCGTTATGCTCGCCGCCTACCTGCTGGTCCGGACCTGGGAGGCTGCCCGGCGTTTTGGGCGGGCCGGAGCGACCCTTGCTGCGGGTCTGGCGCTGGCGGTTGTTGGGGCCACCGTTCTCTGGGCTCTGGCCTTCACCCAGATTTACCGTCAGCCCCACTCCCGGATTGAGGCTTCCCGCTGGATTTACGCGAACATCCCGCCGGGCTCGGTCCTCGGTTATGAGCACTGGGACGACCCGCTCCCGCTGCCCATCGACGGCCGAAACCCGGCCGAACTTTACCGGGGGGTTGAGCTTCCCCTTTATAACGACGATACCCCCGAAAAGCTTTACGGCTACCCGAACCAGCCGGGTTCGGGCCTCCTGGATAAGCTCGACCGGGTCGACTACATTATCCTGAGCAGCAACCGCCTGTACGGGTCCATTCCCCGCCTGCCCACGCGCTACCCGATGACCGTCCGCTACTACCAGGCCCTTTTCAGCGGTGAGCTCGGCTTCGAGCGGGTCAGGACCTTCAACTCGTTTCCGGGGCTCTTCGGCCTGTCCGTCAACGACCAGGGGGCCGAGGAGGCCTTTACGGTGTACGACCACCCGCAGGTGGATATCTTTAAAAAGACCCCGGCCTACTCCCGGGCCCGGGCCGAACAGATCCTCGGCGCCGTCGACTGGGACTCCGTCCGCCGGGTGACGGCCCTGGAGGTGAGCCGGGCCCCCACCGGCCTGATGCTCCGGCCGGAAGACCTGCCGGTCTACGAGCAGGCCTTTACCTGGGCCGAGGCCTTCCAGCGCGCAAGTCCGGTGAACACGAGCCAGGCGCTGGCCGTGCTGGTCTGGCTGCTCGCCGTGGAAATCCTCGGCCTGGCGGCCTTCCCGGTGGTCCGACTCGGGCTGGGGGGCCTGGTCGACGGCGGCTGGGCCGCGGCCAAGGTATTCGGCCTCCTGGCTGTGGCCTGGCTGGTGTGGGTTGGGGCCAGCCTCCGGGCCTTCAGCTTTACCGGTCCGGCCGTCGTCGGGGCGGCCCTCGGCCTGGTCCTGGCCGGCGTCATCGTCGGGCTCGCCACCCGGCGGGAACTGGCGGACTTCATCCGCCGCCGCTGGTGGGCGCTGGCGGCCGGGGAAGCTGTCTTCCTGGGGGCGTTCGGGGCCTTTCTCCTCATCCGGATGGGGAATCCGGACCTCTGGCATCCGGTCATGGGCGGCGAAAAGCCGATGGACTTTGCGTTTCTGAATGCAATAATCCGGAGCCCTTACTTTCCGCCCTACGACCCGTGGTTTGCCGGCGGATATATTAACTATTATTACTTCGGCTTCGTCCTGGTCGCCGTCCTCGTCAAGCTGACGGGCATCGTGCCGTGGGTGGCCTATAACCTGGCGATTCCGACCTGGTTTGGCCTGACGGCCGCCGGCGCATTCGGGGTGGCGGCCAGCCTGGGCCGAGCCCTCAGGGCCGAAAGCGGCGCCGAGCCCGGCCCCGGGCCGACGGTGGGCTGGGGTTTGCTCGGTCCCCTCTTTGTGGCGGTCATCGGAAACCTGGGCGAGGCGCGTCTCTACGTTGGGGCGCTGGCGGGCCTGGGGCGTGACGTCCCGAGCACGCTTCCGGGTTTTGGGACGCTGCTCCGGGTTCTGGCCGGCCTGGGTCGGGTCGTCTTCGACGGTCAGCCCCTGGTGCTCCGGCCGGAGTGGCCTTACTGGAACCCGACCCGGGTCATCCCGGATACCATCAACGAGTTCCCCTTTTTCACGTTTCTTTACGCCGACCTGCATCCGCATCTGCTGGCCCTGCCCCTCACCCTCGGGACCCTGGCCGCAACGGCGGCGGCCGTCGTCGCCCCGCCCAAGTCCGAGGACCTGAGGTCGCGGCTGGTCAGGGTCGGGCTTCTCAGCCTGGGGGTGGGAGCCCTCTGGCCGGCAAACACCTGGGATTTCCCCACGTATTTCGGGCTGGCCGCCCTGGGCATCGGCCTGGCCGAATACCGGCGATCCGGCCGCCTTGACGTGAGCTGGGCCCTCGCCGCGGGCTGGCAGACGGCCGCAGTCCTGATTCTGGGTCGGCTTCTCTTCGGGCCGTTTTTTGCCTATTATGCGGTGCCCTACACTTCCTTCGAGCTCTGGCGGGGCCCCCGAACCGGCCTCTACGATTACCTGACCGTTCACGGCTTCTTTCTCTTTGTGGTCGGCTCGTGGCTTCTTTGGGAGGCCTGGCCGGTGCTGCGGCCGGACGCCGACTTTCTGGAACGGCTTCTCCTTTACGCCGGGCTTGCCCTGGCCGCCCTTCTGCTTTTCACCGGGGCCGGGGCCCAGCTTGTCGGCGCCCTGGTTCTCGGCCTGAGCCTCGTTAATTTCTTCCGGCCCGGGGCCTCCGCCGGCCGGCGGTTTGTCTTTGCCCTGGCCGGTATCGGGGCGGCCCTCACCCTGCTGGTTGAGTTCCTGGTCCTCCGCGGGGACATCGGCCGGATGAATACGGTTTTTAAGTTCTACGTTCAGGTCTGGGTCCTCTGGGGGATTGCGGCGGCCGTCGGCCTGGCTGAAGTCGGCCGGGACATTCGACTCTGGAGGCCCGAGCTCCGGCAGGCCTGGGTTGCGGTTCTGGGGGTCCTGCTGGCCGCCGTCCTGAGCTACCCGGTTCTGGCCACCGCCGCCAAAATCCGGGACCGGTTCCCCGGCGCCGAAGGCTTCACCCTCGACGGCCGGGCCTTCATGGAACAGGCCGTCTACCAGGACCGGCAGCCCCTGGCTCTTAAAGATGACCGGCTTGCCATCGACTGGCTTCTGGATAACGTCCGGGGGTCGCCGGTGATCCTGGAAGGCCACGCCCCCGAATACCGGTGGGGGTCCAGGTTTGCGGTCTATACCGGCCTGCCGGCGGTTGTCGGCTGGAACTGGCATGAGCGCCAGCAGCGGGCCATCTACACCGAGCCCCTGGTCGAGCGCCGGATTCAGGAGGTGACAACGATTTACAACACCCTCGACCCGGCCCAGGCCCTTCGGCTCCTGGGCAGGTACCGGGTCAGGTATATCATTGTGGGCGGGCTTGAGCGGGCCTACTACGACCCGGCCGGCCTGGCGAAGTTCGACCGGATGGCCGCCCAGGGCCTCCTGGAAATCGTCTACCGGCAGGGGGCGGTCGCCATTTACCGGGTGCCGGGCGGCTAGCCTCCCCGGGCCGGCCCGGCCGCATCCCGCAGGTGGGCGGTGGCCTCTTCCTCGACCCGGAACCAGATTTCCTCGGCCATCGGCTGGCGCATCTCCTCGAGGATGTGGCCGACCAGGCCGACGGCCCGGGCCATCACCCCGAGGCCCCGGCAGACCTGCCAGGGGATGCCCATCTCGCTGGCAATCGCCCCGATGGCCCCGGTGGCGTTCACCGGCAGGCTCCGGTTAAAGCGCCCCTCGGCCTCGGCCGCAATCAGCTGGATAAGCTCGACGTAGCGGCCTGAAAAGCCGTTTTCGGCGGCAACGGCAAAGAGCCGGGGGGTGCGGGGGTCGATGGGCTTGTGGATGGGATGCCCAATGCCGGGGATCACCTCCCGACGGGCGGCGAAGTCGGCGACGACCCGGGCGGCAATCGCTTTCAGGTCGGCGTCGGCCGGGGCGTCCCGCAGGGCTTCCTGGAGCATCCGGGCCGCCCCCTCGAGGCTCCCGACAAAGACGGTGCCGAGGCCGAGAAGCCCCGCCGCGACCGCCCCCTGCAGGGCCTCGGGCGCCCCCAGGTAAGTGAGGCGGGCGGCCAGGGCGCTCGGCGTGAGGCCGTGCTCGACCAGGGCGACGAGCATCGCGTTAAAGACGGCCGATTCCTGGGGCGTCGGCAGCCGGCCCATAAGTTCGAGAAATGCCATGTCGCCCAGGTTGACCCGGCCGATAAGGTCGGCGGCCAGGTCGTAGCCCCGGACCACGATCCGGTCGGGTGCGCTCCAGGCAATGTCGGAGCGCAGGCTCCGCCGCTTGCCGGCCATGGGTTTTCCCTCCGGACAGGTTTAAATTTACTAACGCAGCTTCAGCCGTTCGACGGCGACCTGAAGGTGCCGCTCGGCGATGGCCGGCGCCCCCTCCTCGAGCCGGACCCGGTGGGCTTCGGCTAGGACCTCGGCCGTCGTCCGCCCCGGCGGCGGGGTGAACTTGTAGACCGAGAGCTCAATCCGGAAGCCGTTGGGGTCCCGGAAATAGAGGGAGTCCATAAAGCCCCGGTCGATCCGGCCGGTGTTCGGGTAGCCGAGGGCGTTAAGGCGCTCGGCCGCCCGGTCAAAGACTTCCCGGGAGACGGCAAAGGCGATGTGGTGGACGTTGCCGACAACTTCAGGGACCGGGGTCGGGTCGTTTTCCCGGCCTTCCCGGACGAAGAAGGTTATGAGCCGGCCGTCGCCGGGGTCAAAGAAGAGGTGGGTTTCCTCGGGCACGTCGAGATTCGGCTGCTCAAGGACGAGCCGCATCCCGAGCACGCCCTGCCAGAAGTCGATGATGGCCTGGCGGTTTGAGCCGACCAGGGTGATGTGGTGGACGCCCTGAACCGGAACCGGCGCCTCCATCGGCACAGCCTCCCCGTCAGATTGAGAAGAAAAGTTCCCGGTAGCGCTGGGCCATGGCCTGGTCGCCGTAGGCGGTGCCGGCCCGAATCCGCCCGAAGGCCGTCAGCACCAGGCTGGCCGGGTCGAACTCAAAGACGGCCGGCAGGTCGTCAACAGGCCCCGGCTCGTATTTGTAGCCCTCACGGTCGACCTCTACCCGCCAGGTTCCGCCGTTGCGCCCGGATACCCGGAACCCGACCCGAATCGGTTCGTCCCCGACCCGGTCGAGGTCGGTCGTCCCCTGCCAGAGGACAAACATCCAGGGCACGAGGAAGTCGGCCGCATCGGGCGAAAGGCCGTGGGGCACCCCAAGCTTCTCCCGGATGTCCCACTTGTGGACGCTGTAATCCATTATCTGGAAGATCGGGTAGCAGCAGGCCGGGACCGGCCCCATGTAGGGGTGGGAGACCATGAGGCCGGCCCAGTCGGCCTGGCCCAGCCCCTCAAAGATGGACATCAGGGTGTCGTAGTCCCGTTTGAAGCGGGCGAGGAGCTCTTCCCGGGGGGTTCTCCGGAAGGACCGGGCGCGCTCGTCCAGCCGGCTGGCCATCACCTTGAGGCCGTACGGGGGCGGCGCCTCCTGACCCCGGCGGGCGAGGTCAAACCGCTCCAGGTAGCCCTCGATGACGTCGACCATGTGGCCGACGAGGTCCCGGACCTGCCAGTGGCCCGAGGCGGTCGGGTTCTCCCAGTACTCCGGGACCGAGCAGAGGCCGTAGAAGGTTTCGAACTCGGCCTTAACCGTGTCGAGAAGCCGTTGTTTGTTGGCAAAGTTAAAGATATCCCACTTTTCTTTTTCAAGCTGAACCTGAACCATTTTGCCCCTCCTCCGAACGAAGTGCTAGCTAATCTTATTCCAGTAGCATCCTGCTGTCAAGCGGGTCCTGCCGTCAGCTGCCGGGCAGGGTTTCGGGGGCGGGAACCGGCCGAAAGGGGGCCTGCCGCTGGCCGGTCGGCCGCCAGCGGGGACCCTCCCGGGTATCCTGGATCTCGTAGCCGAGGCGGTTGAGCTCGGCCCGGAGGGCGTCGGCCCGGGCCCAGTCGGCCGCCCGGCGGGCGGCCTCCCGCTCCCAGACCAGCCGCACCACCTCGGCCGGAAGTTCCGGCTCGGGCGGCTCGGGAATCCCTTCGGGCATCGGCAGCCAGCTCGCCGGGGGAATCTCCCACCGGCCGAGCCGGTCGAGCGCGAAGGTCTCGCCCGGGCCGAAAGTTGTCTCTTCCCGGTCGCGCCGGATGATGACGGCTCCGCGGCCGACGACCTCCACGGTCGCCCGTTCGAAATCTAGCAGGGCCGCGGTTTGCTCTTCGATGCCCAGCACCGTCAGGCCGGGGGGCAAAAGGGCCTCGAGGCGGGCCCAGCGCTCCTGGCCCATGAAGCAGCGGCTCGTATCCAGCTCCTCGCCCCCTTCCCGGTTGTTCCAGTGGGGCACGACGACGAGCCGCAACCCGTACAGGCCGAAAAAGTCCAGGCCGGACTGCCAGTGGGGGTCGTCCCCAACCTTGTAAATCTCGTAAACGGGCAGGGCGTAGGTGCCGAAGGCGATGGCGGCGGCGCTGGCCAGGATCAGGGCCGCCCCCTGGCGGTGGCGGGCGGCCAGGGCGCGGTAGGCGAGGGTTGCGGCCAGGTGCTTTACCGTGTAGGTTGGGCTCCCGGGGCCGAGGAAGAGGGCGTCGGCCCGCCGGATCGGGGCCAGGAGGGCCGGGTTATTCGTTCCCAGCTCCGAATCCCGCCGCCGGGCCGGGATGACGGTTACGTCCGGGGCGAAGTTTGGGAGCCGCTGGCGGAAGAAGTCGGCAACCCGGCCGGCCACCAGGGCCGAATTCGGCTGAAAACCGGCCGGGGTTTCCAGGACCACCACCCGGACCGGCCGGGCGTACCGGGCCAGCACCCGTTCGCACGCCAGCCGCCCGGTCGGGCCGGTTTCGCCTGAGCCGAAGAGGACGACCGGGCCGGGCCGAATGTCGCCGGCAGAATCAGCCCCGCTCACATTTTAAAGGATAACCCCGCCGGACCGCCCGGAACAATCAGCCGGCTTTTTTCATTCCCCAGCGCTCGATGGTCCGGAACTCGACCAGCCGGAAGGCGTATTCAACGGCGATGCCCAGCAGGGATATGACCACCAGGCCGGCAAAGACCCTTGGCGTCTCGAGGAAGTACCGGGCGGTGTTGATATACCAGCCCAGGCCGCCCTGGGCCCCGGCCACCCCGAAGACGAGCTCAGCGGCCACCACCGTGCGCCAGCCGAAGGCCCAGGCAACTTTAAGTCCCGAAAGCAGGTGGGGCAGGGCCGCCGGCAAAAGGACGTCGGCGACCAGCCGGAAGCCCTTGAGGCCGAGGGTTCGGGCAACCATCTGGAGGGTCGGGCTCACCGTCCGGAAGCCCATGTCGGTGCTGATTGCGATGGGCCAGACGGTGGCGTATGCCACCACGAAGATGATGGCCGTGGGGGTGAGGCCGAACCAGATCATTGCCAGGGGCAGGATCGCCACCCCGGGCAGAGGGTTGAAAATCGAGGTCAGGATGGCGAGCAGGTCGTGGCCGACCGGCGAGGTTATCGAAAATGCCGCCAGGAGCAGTCCCAGGGCCGCCCCGACCACGGTCCCGATGACCAGAAACTGAAGGGTCGTCAGGGTGCTGCGGGGAATCGAAAAGCTGGCGAGGTCCCGTGCCAGGGCCTCGGCAACGGCCGCCGGGGATGGGAAAAGGAGCGGCTTTACCTGGGCGGCCGTAACGTAGGCCTGCCAGGCGGCAATCAGGACGGCCAGAATCAAAGCGCGCCGGACCCAGGGGTTCCGCAGAAACCCCGGGACCGAGGCCGGACGCATTCGGGCAAGCCCCAGTTCGCCCCTCATGGCTTACCTCCCCCTTCAGCCGCCGGCACCGGCCGGACCTGGGCCTCGCCGCCGAGAAGGTGCCGGAGCCGGCGGGTTGCGTCGGCGAAGGCCTCGCCGTCCATGTCCTCGACGTGGTCGGTCCGGACGATGGCCTGGACCCGGCCCGGGTTCGTGCTCATGACCAGGACCCGGTGGCCCAGGTAGGCGGCCTCCTGAATCGAGTGGGTCACCAGGATGATGGTGACGCCGGTTTCCCGCCAGATGCGGTTGAGCTCGTGCTGGAGCTGGGTCCGGGTGATGGCGTCGAGGGCCCCGAAGGGCTCGTCCATTAGCAGGATCTTCGGCTCGATGGCCAGGGCCCGGGCGATGGCGGCCCGCTGCTTCATGCCCCCGGAGAGCTGGTGGGGGTACTTGTCGGCCGCCGCCTCGATTCCCACCAGCCGCAGGAAACTCCGGGCCCGGTCCACGGCCGCCCGGCCCCGGGCCCTGCCCGTGACGGCCAGGGCGTAGACCACGTTGTCCAGGACGGTTCGCCAGGGGAAGAGCTGGTCGAAGTCCTGGAAGACGACGGCCCGGTCGGGGCCGGGTTCCCGGACCGGCTCACCGTCGACCAGCACCGTCCCCCGGCTCGGGGCGACGAAGCCGGCGATGGCCCGGAGGAGGGTGGTTTTGCCGCACCCGGACGGGCCGATAATAACGAACTTTTCCCCCGCCTGAACCTCAAAGGATACGCCGTCGACGGCGACGAAACGGCGTCCAGCGGGGTCGACGTATGTAATCTGGACGTTATCGACAGCGACAACCGGTTTCACGGGCACCCCCCAGAAAAGTCAGTCCCCGGAATTCCCGAGCAAAGGCACCGTAAGCTCCTTGATTGACGACGGCACCTTCGAGATCATGCCGATCTCTTTCATAAAGGCGGCAAACTTCAAAAAGCCCCGGGGCACGGTGTCGTAAACCATCCCCTCCCGGGTCAGCCAGTCGCGGTAAGTCTGCGGTGAGACCTGGCCCTGCTCCTCCTCGGCGACAATCCGGGCCGCCTCATCCGGCTTCTCCTTGATAAGGCGGGTGGCGTCGGCGATGGCCTCATAGAGTGCTTTGTTAAAATCCGGGTACTCGTTGTAGAAGCTTTCCATCACCCAGACGCTGTTGAAGGTGTGGGGCCCGAAGACGTCGAAGCTCCGCAGGATGACCCTGGCCCCGGCGTCCTTCTCCTGAAACTGGAAGGGCGGCGACGTCAGGTGGGCGGCCAGCTGGCCGCCGAGCAGGGCCTGAACGCCGGCCGGGTGGGCGATGGCAACCAGGTTCTGGTCCAGGGCGGTGGGATTGCCGAGCTGTTGCTGGGCGGCCCGGCGGAGAACTACCGCCTGAATGGAATCCGGGGCGGGCAGGCCGACCTGCATGCCGGGCTTAATATCTTTGAGGCTCCGGATATTCGGGTCCACGGCCATGAGCCAGAGGTCCATCTGGTTCAGGGACGACAGAATCCGCCAGCCGACGCCCCGGTCCCAGCCGACCAGAAACGGCCCGGTTCCCCCGGCCCCCACCTGAATCTGCCCGGCGATCATCCCGTCCCGAATCGGGGCCCCGGCCGCCAGAATCTTCCACTCAAAGGTCGTATTCGGGAACTTTTTCTCGAGAACCTGCTGCCGCTTCATGATGATGAGCTGGGCGTAGCCGAGACCCGGCTGGTAGGCGATGGTCACCTTCGAAGGGGCCTTAATCGCCCCGGGGGTCGGACCGGCCGGAGCGGGCGCCCCCGCCGGGGCGCAGCCCGCCCCGAGAACTGCCACCGCCATAAAAACTGCAACTGCCAGGTTGGCCTTTCGCATCGCCCTCCCTCCTTACGTGAAAAATTTCCAGAGGCCCCAGGCCCCGTAGCCGATGAGGGCCGCACCCCCGAGGAGGAGCAGACGCTCCGCCAGGACCCGGAGCCGACCGTCCGGCACGTAGTCGTGGACCACCGTCCGCAGGCCGGGCAGGCTGTGAAGAACGACCAGCACCAGCAGGGCCAGGTCGCTCACGAACCGGACTGTCAGGTCCACCGCCCCGGTGGCCTGCGCAAAGAGGTGAATCCCCACCGGCAGGACCAGCAGCACTCCCGTTGCCCGCTGAAGCACCCACCAGGCCGCTTCGCCCATCACCGCAACCTCCAGACCACGGCCGCGGCCGCCAGCAGGACCGTCCCCAGGGCCGCAAAAAGGATCGCCCCGGCCTGCCGCCGGCCTGACATCAGGCCCAGGTCAAGGAATATCGTCCTGAGGCCGTTGAGGGTGTGGAACCCGAGGGCGGCAAACACCAGGCCGATGAAGGCCGGATGGTAAAGGGTCGAAATCATGGCCGCCAGCCGGGTCCGGTCGTGGGCGGCCCCGACAACCTGAAAGACGTGCCAGACGGCAAAGGCCGCGAGGGCCAGGCCGCTGACCCGCTGGAGCCGCCGGGCCCAGACCCCCGCCCGGTGGAGCCGCGGCCAGCTCAGCGGATAGGCCGAACGGCGGACCTCAAACCGCAACGTCATGCCGCCTCCCGAAGGCAATGAGCCGCTTGAGGTCTTCGATGGCTCCCGAGGGGTCGAGCCCCTTGGGGCAGACGTTCGAACAGGTCAGGAGGCCGTGGCAGGCCCAGCATCCCTGCGGCCCGTCGACAGCCCTGAGGCGGTCCGGGCTGGCCCCGTCCCGCCGGTCGAGAACCAGGCAGAGGGCGTGGTTGAGGGCCGCCGGACCCGGGAAGCCGGGTCGGGTCCCGACCACGTCGCAGGCCGAGTAGCACAACCCGCACGAGATGCACTCCCGGTGCCGGTCGATCAGCTGGCGGTCCGGGTCGTCGGGCGGAATCCGGGCGGGCTCGGCCCGGCTGTTATCGGCCGGGACGAATGCCGGCCGGATGGCCTCCCAGGCCCGGAAGAACGGCCCGAAGTCGACCGCCAGGTCCCGAATAACCGGCAGGTGCCGGAGGGGTTCGACGGTGACGACCCGGCCCGGCACCGCCCCGAGCAGGGTGTAACAGGCGAGCCGCTCGACCCCGTTGACCCGAACCCCGCAGGTTCCGCACATGGCCTGGCGGCAGGCGTACCGAAAGGCCAGGGTTCGGTCCAGGTGCCGGTGGATGTAAAGCAGGGCATCCAGAACCGTCGTCCGCGGGCCGCAGGGAACCCGAAAGGTCTGAAAATAACGTGGCCCGTCCGGCCCGGTCCGGGCGACCCGGACCGTTCGCTCGGCCCCATTCATGACCGCCTTTCCCCGACCAGCGGGTTGATGCGGGTGAGCCGGGCCGGCCGCTTTCCTAATCGAAAGCCGTCCCCGGCCCGGACTACCGTCACGTTGCACAGCCAGTTTTCGTCATCCTGGGCGGGAAAGTCCGCCCGGTAGTGGGCGCCCCGGCTTTCGGTCCGAAAGAGGGCGCTGGCCGCGACCAGCTCGGAGGCGGCCACCAGGCTCCGGAGGTTCAGGGCCTGCTGCCACTCGGGGTTGAAGGCCGGGGCGGGGTCTTGCACCTTCACCCGGTCGGCCCGCTCTTTGAGCTCGGCCAGCTCGGCCAGGGCTGATTCAAGGCCCGACCGGCTGCGAACCACCCCAACCTTTGCCCACATCAGCTCCCGGAGCCGGTCAAGGAGGCCGTAAACGTCCTCGCCGGACTCCCGCCGCAGGGGGGCGGTGGCTGTCTCAATGTGGGCCCGGACCTCGTCCGGGTCGGGCTCAAGAAGGGGCGTCCCGACCACCTCCTCGGCCATGACGTCCCCGGCCAGGGCCCCGAAAACCGTCGACTCGGCCACCCCGTTGCCCCCAAGCCGGTTTGCCCCCTGAACCCCGGCCGCATCCTCCCCGGCGGCGTAGAGGCCGGGAATGGTCGTATGACACCCTTCGTCGATGACGACCCCGCCCATGATGAAGTGAGCGGCCGGGCAGACCTCGACCGGGCCGGCGGCCAGGTCGAAGCCGGCGGCCCGGGTCCGCTCGACCATTCCCGGGAACAGGGCCTCAACTCTGGCCCGGCCCAGGTGGCTGATATCGAGCCAGACCCCGCCGCCGGGGGTTCCCCGGCCGGCCGCAATCTCCAGATAGCAGGCCCGGGAGACGATGTCCCGGGTCGACCGCTCCATCCGGTCCGGGTCGTAGCGGGCCATAAACCGCTCGCCGAGGTTATTGAGCAGATAGGCCCCGGCCCCCCGCAGGCCCTCCTCCAGGACGGCCCCATTAAGCTCCGAGCCCGGAACCACCAGGGCCGTCGGGTGGAACTGGACCATCTCCATATCCATCAGCAGGGCCCCGGCTTGCCAGGCCAGGACGACCCCGTCCAGGCTCTTCTCCCGGGACGGGGTCGCCATCCGGTACATGGTCGGGCCGCCGCCGGTGGCCAGCAGGGTCGCCCGGGCCCGGACAACCACAAACGTGCCCCGCCGGATGTCGAGCAAAACCGCCCCGCAGACCCGGCCCCCACCGCGGTCCCGGAGGAGGCCGACGGCCCGGTGCTCTTCGAGAATCAGGACCGAATCCCGGGCCAGCAGGGCCGTGCGGAGCCGCTCCATGACCTCGATGCCGGTCAGGTCGCCCCGGTGGACGGTCCGGTCGAAGGTCTGGCCGCCGAAGGGCTTCTGGTGGATGGTGCCGTCGGGGTTCCGGTCGAAGAAGCAGCCGTAGCGGTTCTCGAGCTCGGCGACCATCTGCGGGGCCCGGTTAACTAAAATCCAGACGAGCTCCTGGTCGTTGATAAAAGCTCCGCCCCGGAGGGTATCGAGGAAGTGCCGGTCGATGGAGTCGTCGGGGTGCAGGACGGCGTTGTAGCCGCCCTGGACCATGCGGGTGCACCCGCTCTTGCCCAGCAGGCCCTTGACGGCGACCACAACCTTCAGGCCGGGCCGGTCGCTGGCGTGGAGGGCCGCCAGCGTCCCGGCTCCGCCCCCGCCGAGGATCAGAATATCGGCCGATAAGGTCTCAAGGCCTGCCATCATCCCGTGTCGGCGAGAATCTGCCCGAGCCGGGCCCGGGCTTCGGCCCCGACCTCAGCGTAGAGGCTCTCGCCGTGGCTGTCGATGGCCACGAAGAGCGGTCCCAGCTCCTTAACCCGAAAGACCCAGAGGGCCTCGGGCATCAGGTCCTCCCAGTAAACGGCCTCGATGGCCTCGGTGTGAAGGGTCTGCCAGGCGGCCGCCCCGCCGACAATGGCAAGATAGCAACCGCCGAACGCCCGAAGGGCCTCCAGGCTTTCCGGCAGGTAAAGGCCGCCCTTGCCGATGATGGCCCGGACGCCGTAGCGCTCCAGGAGGCCCCGGGTGAACCGGTCCATCCGGGCGCTGGTGGTCGTGCCGACCGAGAGGGGAATATACCGGTCGCCCTCGCGCCGGACGTTCGGGGCGGTGTGGAGCACGGCCGCCCCGGCAAGGTCGACCGGGGGCTCGACGCCGTGGTCAAAGATGCGGATGAGGGTGGCGTCCCGGACGCCAATGACCCGGCCGTCGAGGAAGACCAGGTCGCCGGCCCGGAGCCGTCGGACTTCGGCCTCGGTCAGGGGTGTCGTCAGCCGCCAGGTGGCTGCCACCGGTCCAGCACCTCCGTTCGGCCGTCGGGGTGGACCCGGGCCGCCGCCCGCAGACCCCGCCAGCACTGGATATTGACCGCCACCGGGCTCTGGGAGATGTGGGTGTATGCGTGCTCGATGTGGACGGCCAGGGCCGTCACCACCCCGCCCAGGCCCTGCGGCCCGATTCCCAGCCGGTTTATCGCCCCCAGCAGTTCGGTCTCCAGGGCGGCGACGGCCGGGTCCGGATTCCGGCTGCCGATGGGCCGCAGGAGCGCCCGCTTGGCCAGCACCATGCACAGGTCGGCTGAGCCGCCCAGCCCAACCCCAACGATGTAGGGCGGACAGCCCTTCGGCCCCGCCTCCACGACCGATTCGAGGATAAATTTTTTAATTCCGGCCACCCCGTCGGCCGGGCTCAGCATCTTCAAAAAGCTCTGGTTCTCCGACCCCGACCCCTTGGGAAGCATCACCAGGTCCAGGTATTCGACCCCGGCCACGAACTCGAAGTGGACGACCGGGACCCGGTAGCCGGTGTTGGTCTGGGGGTTTTCCCGGCTGAGGGGGTGGCAGATGCTTGAGCGGAGGGAGTGGTCGCGGGTGGCCGCCTCGACGCCCCGGCGAATGGCGCTCTCGAGCCGGACCCCGTCCACGGCGAGCCCCGAGCCGATAAAGACCCAGTAGACGGGGGTGCCGGTGTCCTGGCAGACCAGAATGCGGCGCTCGTCGGCGACCCGGATGTTCAGGGCGACCAGCTCGAGAACCCGGGTGCCGATGGGGTGGGTTTCCCGCCGGCGGGCCGAATCCAGGGCGGCCCGGACGTCGGCCGGGACATCAATAAGGGCTTTAACGTAAGTTTCGGCCGCGGCCCTTTCGACCGCTTCGTAGAAGGCCGGCTCGGGAATAACCATGGGTCTTCCTGGCTAGGCGCTCCGGTAGAGCTTGGTCAGCACGAACTCCCGGTGGCCGAGGGCTTCGGCGGCGGTGAGCCGGCCGTTAACCGTCCGGTAAAGCAGGTTAAGGAGCTCCTGGCCGGCCTGGGGCAGGGTGAGCTCCAGGGTGAGCAGGCCGCTCACGTCCAGGTCGATGTGCTCGCTCATCGTTCGGGCCGTGTTCGGGTTCGCCGTAATTTTCAGCACCGGCATAATCGGATGGCCGACGACGTTGCCCTGCCCCGTCGGGAAGAAGTGGACCACGGCCCCGGCCGCGGCCTGGAGGGTGAGGCACTCGGCGGCCGCCGAGGACGTGTCCATGAAATAGAGGCCGGGGTCGGGCGGCGGGGCCTCGGCCGGCCCAAGCACCCCAACGATCGGCTTGGTGCCGGTCTTCTCGATGTTGCCCAGCGCCTTCTCTTCAATGGTCGAGAGGCCGCCGGCAATGTTCCCCTGGGTCGGCTGGGAGCCGAGCAGGTCGACGCCCTGCCGCTCGATTTCGTCGACGTAGTCCCGGTAGACCCGCAAAAACTTCTCCCGGAGCTCGGGGGTTGCCATCCGGTCGGCGATGAGGTGCTCGCCGCCGGTCAGCTCCGACGTCTCCCCGAAGATTACCCGGGCGCCCATCTCGACCAGCCGGTCGACAACCCAGCCCACGGTCGGACACGAACCCAGGCCGGTCGTGGTGTCGGATTCGCCGCACTTGATGGCCACCAGCAGGTCCGAAACCGAAATCGGCTCCCGCCGGAGCTCCGAGGCCCACTGGACAAATTCCTTGGCCTGGCGGGCCGCCCGGGCAATGGTGTCCAGGTCGCCGTGGCCCTCGATGGCGAACCAGGCCACGGGCTTGCCGGTCCGGGCGATGCCGTCGGCGACCTTGCGGGCCCAGTTCGGCTCGATGCAGATGACCACGGCGGCCGCCACGTTGGGGTTTGCCCCGGTGCCGATGAGGGTCCGGAAGGTGAGCTCCAGGTCGGCGCCGTACTGGAGCCGGCCGTAATGGTGGGGCAGGGCAATGGCGCCGGGAATAAGCCGGGCCACCCCCTCGGCGGCGGCATTGGAAATGTCGTCAACGGGCAGGATGATGACGTGGTTGCGGATGCCGACCTGACCGTCGGGACGCCGGTAGCCGAAAAGTTCGACGCTCATGACCTGGCCCACCTCAAGCTCTTGAGATTGTGGGTGTGGACGTAGTCGCCCACCGCAAGGCCGTTGGGGGCCTGGCCGATGGGCACGCCGTACTCGAGGACGGTGCCGCCCGGCTCCACGGACTGGATGGCAATCTTATGGCCGAAAGGGACCGCATGGTTGGCCCGAACCTGAATGGTCGTCCCGTCATCCATGAAGACCCCGGTCACCGTTTCGCCGGCGGCGATCTCCGCCACCGCTACCCCCACGTGGTCGCCCTTTTTGTGAACCAGGAACTTGTGCTGCATCAACCCTCCTTGGTGCGGGAGATTCGGCCGGTAAAATCGATGAGCTCGGCGATACGCTGTCCGGCCGCCCGGATGTGGTCCTCCATGGCCCGGTGGGCACCAGCCGGGTCCCGGGCGCGCAGGGCGGCCATGATCCGCAGGTGTTCGGCGTGGGACGCCCGGAGGTGGTGGCCGATGTTGCGGTGGGAATAGCCGAGGATGAAGCCAACGTGGACCCGGAGCATAGTCAGATTGCGGCTCAGAACCCGGTTTCCGGCGGCCTCGGCAACCGACCGGTGCAGGAAATCGTCGGCCTGGGCGTAGACCTCGTAGCGGCCGTCGGCCAGGGCGGCCGTAGCCTCGTCAATAACCTGCTGGAGGCGGCACAGGAGCCGCTCATCCATGCGGTCTGCGGCCAGCTCGGCGGCGAGACCCTCCAGGGCGGCCCGGACCGCAAACGTATCGAGCACGTACTCTGGGGTGAGGTCAATAACCTGGAGCCGGCCGTTTGCACCGGCGACAATCAGGCCCTCTTGAATGAGGCGGGCGAGGGCCTCCCGAACCGGGGTGGGGCTCGTGCCGAGTTCGGCGGCGAGCCGGTCGAGGACGATGCGCTGGCCGGGGACAAGCCGACCGCTGACCAGATCCTGACAGATGGCTTCGTAAACCTACTGAACCAGGGTGGGGCCGCGCCGAACCCTCGCGCCGACAGGGGTCATTGCTCCGTCCTATATGATATAGGATGCCTCGGTCTTTTATAGCCGCTGCGTCCGGAATTGTCAAGGGCCGGAGATTCCGCCTGCATCCCCCTCGGCTGTCCGCCTTTGGCACGGCTGGAGGTGGCCACACGGCGGGCCGGATGCCCGGGGAGCTGGCCCGGCTTACGGCGGACGGAGGGCGAAGACCCAGACCCCGTCCCGGTGGTAGACCGGCTCGAATTCCGGGCGGCCCAGCAGGTCCGACGCCGCAATCGGACCGCCCCGCCGGCCGATGAACACGTAATTTAACCCCAGGGTTCGGAGCTCCGGGATGAGCCGGCCCCAATCGGCCGGCCCGTTAAGGAGCGCCCGGGCAATCCGGTTCCGTTGGGCCAGGTCGTCGGGGGGAAGGTTCCCGTAGAGGAGTGTGGGTACCAGGGTGGTGCGGCCGGTGACGGCCGGGAGCCAGAAGCCGGCATCGCTTCCGGCGTAGAGGCCCGGCCGCCACCCAAAGACGTTAATTAAAAACCGGGCGTCGGCCGGGGTGTTTGCCTGGACCCAGGCCAGGGCCGGCAGGTCCGCCGGGTGAACGAGGATAAGGTCCGGGTTGACGGTGGCGAGCTGCCGGCCCGCCTGCGAACAGCCGACGACCAGCACCAGGGCCCCGACCAGGCCGGCCGCCGAAGGGCGTTTGAAGGGCCCCGGGACCATCCCGAGAACCCGAACGACCGCGGTTCCGGCCGGCACCAGGGCCCCCACCCAGAGGGAAGAGGCAACCGTCACCCCGTCGATAATGCCCGGGAGGGGTGTCGGAATGGGCAGGGCATTGGCCAGAAATCCGACAACCAGCAGGGTCACGAGCAGGGCCAGGGCATCGGCCCGCCGGCGGCCGAGGCCGATGACAATGGTGCCCAGGGCCAGCAGGTAGACCGGGCCGTCGGGCCAGCGGACAACCAGGTCCCAGGGGAAGGGCTCCGGGCCTATCGCCCCGGCCAGGCTTGCGCCGACCGCCGGGACCCCGAAGCGGCCAGCGGCCGCGGCGAGCCAGGGGACGGCCGGCCCGAAACCCGCCAGGGCCAGGGGGATCCGGCCCCAGGCGCCGGGGGCGGCCGGCCGCAGGGTGGAAGCGGCCAGGACCGCAACGAAAAGGCCGGCGACGGCCAGGAGGCGGTAATGGGTCACGGCGAGGCCGGCCAGAAGGAGGCCCAGGGCAGCCGCGGCCCGGTTCGACCGGGCCGAATCCCGCCCGGCCAGGAAAACGGCCGGCAGCAGGTCAAGGCCGGCCGCCAGGCTGAACCGGCTCCAGGAAAGAAAATAACCCGGGAAGGTCAGGACCAGCCCGGCCAGGCCAGCCCCGACCAGTCCGGCAAGGGCGCTTGCCGACCATTCCCGGACCAGCCAGTAGGCCAGCACCGCCGACCAGGCGGTCAGAAGCTGGCCGGTGAGACCGGCGGCCGTCGCCGGGTCGGCGCCCGTAAGTCGGGCCAGGAAGGCGGCGTGGACGTGGAAGCCGAAGTGGTAAAAGGCCGCGACGTCGACTTCGGGGGCGTACGAGTCGGGAATCCGGTCGGTTTCGAAAATTTTGCGGACAATGAGGGCGTGGTGGGGGCCGTCGACCCAGGGGGTGAGGGCCAGGTCCGACAGCGGGTAAAGCCTTACCAGGAGTGTGAGCCCCAGGATGGCGGCCAGCAGGACAGCCGGTCCCGGCTCCACGGCCCGCCGGGGCCAGAGAATCGGGCGCCGGCGCAGCAGGGCCGCCCCGGCCAGTCCCGCCCCGACCCCGAGGCCGGTTTCGAAGGCCGGCAGGCCAAGAAAGCCTGCCCAGTAATAAGCCAGTGGCCAGAAGGCGAGGCTGAGGCTGCTGGCGGCCCCTACCCGGCCGGTCAGGTCCGGAGTATCGGGCCAGCCGAGCAGGGCTGACGCCGCCAGACCCGGAAGGAGCCAGAGGACCGCCGCGAGGGTCAGGGCCGGGACGTCCTTCAGCCCCCCGGCCGCGGCCGCCCCGAGCCGGCCCAAAGTCGGCCGGTAGTAGGCCCGGAAGTAGAGGCTTCCCGTTGCCGGCGCCCCATCGAGCATTAGCCGCCCCTCCGGGTAGGCATCCTCGGCGGTCCCGGCGAGGGTTCCCGGCGGGAGGGGACCGCCGTCGGCCGTCACGACGAGCCGGTAAACCCGCCCGGCCGACCCCGGCTGGGGCTCAAATCTGAGCCGGATCGGCGCCGTCCCCGCCGGGAGGCCGACGGTCGCCCGGGCCGAAGCAAGCTCCCGGCCGTCGGCCTCGGCCAGCAGCCGGACCGTCAGGGTCCGGACCGTACTCCCGGAGGCCGGGTTTACGCGCAGGTCAAGTCCCGCCAGGCCGTCCCGGGCCGGGCGGAACGTCTGCTCCAGCCGGCCGGTATCCGGCCCTTCGGGGAGCCAGCGGTCCGCCCGGGCCTGCCAGGCGACGGGGTCGGGAAGTTCGGTCAGGCCGGCGCCGAGGGCCACTAACCCGAGGATGCCCGCGGCCGCCCAGAACACGCCCCGCCGGAGAGCTACCGGGGCCCGCAGTTTTGCCATCACCCGGCTGGCCGGAGGCCGGCTAGGCCGGCGATGGCCCCTCCCGCCGGCGGGCCAGCTCGGCCTTCAGAAAGTCGATGGGCGGAACCGGGGTCGGGTCGACCCCGTTGAGAAGCGCCAGGTAGTAGCTGAACCAGTCGCCCAGCACCGTCAGGTGCATCATCCGGGCGAGCCGGGAATTCCCCCGGGCGGCGAGAATTCGGGGCTCGTGGCCGGCCTGCCGGAGGAGCTCGGCCGTAACCTCAAGCCGGGCGTCGAGCTCGGCCGCCTCGCCCGGCGACCCGAGGCCGATGACCAGCACCGTATCCCGGGCGGCCGGGGGATAGGTGAAGCCGACCACGGCGTTGTGGTTCAGTTCGGGGAGGGCCTCAAAAAATGCCCAGCCCTTGGAGTTTTCGTTGACCTGGGTCTTCCAGCGGCGGGCGACGGGCTCCAGGCTCCCGCCGCCGTAGACGACCACGACCCGGCCGTGGGCCGCCCGGGCCAGGGCCTTGGCCGGGTTTGACCCTTCGGGCCGCTCGGGCCGCACCGTTTCGAGGAGGCCGGCGGCGACGGCGCCGGCCTCATCAACTTCGGCGGTCAGGTCGGGCGCAACCTCCAGGGCCGTCAGGATCCCGAGGAGGGGGAAGAGGCTGTAAGCCAGGGCGGCCCGGGGCGGGGCCTGGTAGTCAATCTTAAAGACCGGGTAGCCGGCGGCCTCGGCCCGCCTGCCCAGCTCGCCGCCGGTGGTGAGGGCGATTATCCGGGCGCCGGCCCGCCGGGCCCGGTCGAAGGCGCTTAAGGTCTCTTCGGTATTGCCCGAATAGCTTGAGGCCACGACCAGGGTATCCGGCCCGGCAAAGGCCGGCAGGCCGTAGTCCCGCCAGACGAAGACCGGCACCCGGCACCGGTCCCGAAGCAGGGCGGCGACGTAGTCCCCGGCGATGGCCGAACCGCCCATGCCGGCCACCACGACCTGGCGGCTATGTTTATAGCCGGCGGGCAGGCTGAGCCGCCGGCCGGCGTCGTAAGCCGGCCGGAACTGGGCCGGGAACTCCAGGAGCCGGCCCAGCATATCGGCCGGGTCGAGGGCCCGGCACCCTTCGGCCGAGTTCCAGTCCACGGCCATCAGCTCGCCCCCGTCCCCACCTGGAGCCGGTCCCGGACCGCTTCGAGGAGCCGGCGGAGTTTTTCGGGGTCGTCGGTCTCGCCGTAGATGCGCAGGAGGGGCTCGGTCCCCGAGAACCGGACCAGCACCCACGACCCGTCGGCCAAAATGAACTTATAGCCGTCGGTGGTATCGAGCCGTTCGACCCGGTAGCCGCCGACCTCGGCCGGGGGGCTCTCCCGGAGCTGCCCCTCGATGCGGGGCCGGGCATCCGGCTCAAGCTCAATATCGATCCGGTCGTAAAAGTGGGGCCCGACCTTGCTGAAAAGATATTCGACCAGCTCCGAAGGCCGCCGGCCGAGCTTGACCATCATATCCAGGAAAAAGAGGCCGGCCAGGATGCTGTCCCGCTCGGGCAGGTGGCCCCGGAAGGCGTAGCCGCCGCTCTCTTCGCCCCCGCAGATGGCATTGACCTCGAGCATCTTCGGGGCGACGTACTTGAAGCCGACCCCCGTCTCGTAGACCGGTACGTTGTAGAGCCGGCCGAGCTTATCCAGCATCGAGCTGGTCGAGAGGGTCTTGACGATCGGCCCCCGCCAGCCCCGGACCTCAAGCAGGTAGAGGGCGAGCAGGGAGTAGGTCCGGAGCTGGTCGACGAACCGGCCGTGCTCGTCGCAGACGCCCAGCCGGTCGGCATCGCCGTCGGTCGCCAGGCCCACATCCGCCCCGACCTCCCGAACCCTGTCAAAAAGGGCCCCCAGGTTGCGGGGGATAGGCTCGGGGTTAATGCCCGGGAAGATGGGGTTGCGTTCGGCCCGGATTTCGGTCACGGCGGTTCGGCCGCCAGCAAGGCTTGCAAGCCAGCCCGCCCCGGCCCCGTACATTGCGTCGGCGACGACCCGGAGGCCGGCGCCGCGGATGGCATCCAGGTCGACGAGGCGCCCAATGTGCTCCCGGTAGGCCTCGCCGGGGTCAAAAAGGACGATGAGGCCCTCGGTTTCGGCGGCCCGACGGGGAACCCGTTTGACCCGGCCTTCAGCCTGGGCGGCGGCGATCCGCTCCTCGAGTTCGGCGATAACCTCGGGCGGGGCGGCGCCCCCGTAGGCGCTTCGGACCTTAAAGCCGTTGTAGCGGGCCGGGTTGTGGCTGGCGGTGATCATCACCCCGGCCCCGGCCTGCCGGTTCAAGATTCCGAAGGAGACCACCGGCGTCGGGTTCGGCCGGTCGGCCAGGTAGGCCCGGATCCCGTTGCCGGCCAGGACCTCGGCGACGGCCGCCGCAAAATCCTCCGACTCAAAGCGGGTATCGTAGCCGACGACAACCCCGTGGAAGTGAAGCCCCTGATCCTCCAGGTACTCGGCAAGGCCCTGGGCGCAGTAGCGGACATTTTCGAACGTATAGTCTTCGGCGATGATACCCCGCCAGCCGTCGGTGCCGAATTTGATGGGTGTTTTGGCGGTCATAGTCGGCCTCCCGCTTAAACCCGCGCCCGCCAGTAGTTGAGCAGGTCGAGGAGGGTCTGTTCAAAGGGGATTTGCGGCTCCCAGCCGGTGGCCTGCTTGAATTTCGTCACGTCGGCCTGCAGGACCTTAACGTCCGAGGGCCGGAGCCGGGCCGGGTCCTGCCGGACCTCGATCCTGACCTCGGTGAAGGAGAGCAGGATGTTGAGAACATCCCCGACCGCCCGGGCGACGCCGCTGCCGATGTTGTAGACCTCGCCGGGCTCGCACTTTTCCAGGGCGAGCCAGTAGGCCCGAACCATGTCCCGGACGTCAACCCAGTCGCGCTTTGATGAGAGGTCGCCGACCAGGATGACGGGCGGCCGCTTTCCGGCCTCGATCTCGGCGATCTGCTTGGCAAAGTTGCTGGTTGCCAGGACGTGGCCCCGGCGGGGCCCGGTGTGGTTGAAGCCCCGGGTGACGATGTTTTTCAGCCCGAAGCTCCGGAAGTATTGATAAGCCAGCATCTCCTGGGTGACCTTGCTTACGGCGTAGGGGCTCAGGGGCCGGAGGGGGTTGGTCTCCTTGATGGGCAGTTCCTCGGGCTTGACGTAGCCGTACTCTTCGGAGGAGCCGGCAATGTGGATGCGGGGGTCGAGCCTTTCCCGCCGGACCGCCTCGAAGATATTGAGCTGCATCAGGGCGTTAAGGCGGATGGTCTCGGCCGGGGCGTTCCACGAGGTCGGGACGAAACTCTGGGCGGCAAGGTGGAAGATCCGGTCCGGCCTGACGGCCGCCACGACGTTGTAGGTCGAGAACGGGTCGCTCAGGTCGGCCTCGATCAGGTTCAGGACGCCCGGCCGGGCCTGCTCATCGACCAGCCGCCGGACCACATCCGGGCTGTGCAGGTTTCCGCCCTCGGCGATGAAGTTTAGCCGGCCGCAACTTTGCAGTTCGGCCAGGTTGTCCAGTTTGCTCCGCCAGCGGTAGGTGCCAAAGACGAGAATATCGGAATTTTCGACCAGGTATTCGGCCAGGTGACTCCCGGCCATTCCGGTAACGCCCGTTATGAGAACCCGCAAGGACCACCTCCGGACGGCTGAAGATTTTCGATACGGCCGGCGACAACCTCGCCGGGCCCGAGGCGGGTGCCGGGCCCGAGGCAGACCCCGGCCCCGACCTCGACGTTATCGCCGACGACCGCGTCTTCCAGGACGGCGCCGGGGCCGACCCGGGAGCCCCGCCCGATGACCGACCTGATTACCCGGGCCCCCGGCCCGACTTCGACGTCGTCCCAGATAACCGATTCGCCCACTTCCGCCCCCCGCCCCACCCGACAGCGGCACCCCAGTACGACGGGGCCGACCCAGGCCGCCCCGTCGGTAACACAGTCCGCCCCGGCGTAATACTGCCGGTCTTCAATGTGGGGCACGAGCGGCGAGGCAACCGCCCCACTGAGCAGGTCGAAATTCAGGCGCCGGTACTTTTCCGGGGTGCCGATGTCAATCCAGTAGCCCGACCAGTCCAACCCGCAAACCTTCGCCCCGGCGTCCAGGAGGGCCGGGAAAAGCCCCTGCTCAAACTGGTAAAAGGTGTCGGGCGGGACCAGCTCCAGCACGGCGGGGTCGAGGACATAGATGCCGGCATTTATCAGGTTGGTCGGGGCTGTACCCGGTGCCGGCTTCTCGATAAAGGCCCGAATCCGGCCGTCCGGGTCGAGTTTGACGACCCCGTACTGGCTCGGGTCGGCCACCGGCACCAGGCCGATGGTCACACTCGCCCCGGCGGCCCGGTGAACGCCGACAATCCGGTCAAGGGGCAGGTCAGTAAAAATGTCGCCGTTCAGGACCAGGAGAGGTTCGTTGCTCCCGACTCCGAGCCGGCCCGCGGCCAGTCGGGCGGCCCCGGCGGTGCCGAGGGCCTGCGCCTCGACGGAATAGATGAGCCGCAGGCCCAGGGCCTCGCCCGCGCCGAAGTAGGCCTGAATCCGGTCGGGCAGGTAGCCCAGGGCCAGGGCCACCTCGTCGACCCCGTAACTGGTCAGGTAAGCGAGGAGATGGGCCAGGTAGGGCCGGTTCAGGACCGGGACCATGGCCTTCGGGGTCGTGTAGGTGAGGGGGCGCAGGCGGGTGCCCTCGCCCCCGACCAGGATAATCGCCTTCACTTCGGTTGCCTCCGGAGCTTTGCCCTCCAGAATTCTAGAACCTCGGCCAGACTCTGCTCCAGGGGAATCTGCGGCTCCCAGCCGGTGGCGGCCCGGAATTTCCGGGCGTCGGCGTAGATTTCCGGGACGTCCAGGGGGCGGAATCGGGCCGGGTCAGTTACAACCCGGAGCGGCTTCCGGCTCATAGCCATCAGTTTGTCGAGGAGGTCGCCGACCCGGACCGCCACGCCCCTTCCGACGTTATACACGTCGCCGGGTTGGCAGTGCCGCATTGCCAGAATATAGGCCCGGACCATATCCCGGACGTCGGTGAAGTCCCGCCGGGCCTCCAGGTTGCCCACCCGAACCTCAGGCGGCCCAAGGCCGGCCTCGGCCGCGGCAATCTGCTTGGCGAACCCTGAGACGACGAATTCCGGGCTCTGGCCGGGTCCGACCTGATTGAAGGCCCGGATGCGGACGACGGGCAGGCCGTGGCTTAGGAAGAACTGATAGCCCAGGAAATCCTGGGCGATCTTGCTTACGGCGTAGGGGTTCGTCGGCCGGAGGGGATTTTCTTCCCGGACGGGAAGCTCCCCGGGCTTAACGAGGCCGTACTCCTCGGCCGAGCCGGGAACAAGCACCTGCGGCCGGAGGCCGCTGGCAACCAGGGCCCGCAGAAGGTTTAGCTGGCCGGTGACGTTCACCCGGAACGTTTCGACCGGGTCGGACCAGGACGCGGCAACGGAGGAGCGGGCGGCCAGGTGAAAGACCCAGTCCGGCCGGGCCGCATCGACCAGGCGGGCGACTTCGGCCGGGTCGGTCAGGTCGGCTTCAACCGGATGCGTCCGACCGGCGAGTTCGGCGTCCTCGAGCCGGCGGCGGTGGACAACCCCCCACACCTCGACGCCCTCGGCCAGGAGGGCACGGGCCAGGTGAGTACCCACGAACCCGGCGATGCCGGTGATGAGGGCCCGCATCGGGTCCGAAGCGGCCGGAATTCAGTCGGCCAGGAAGCGGGCGTAAAGCGGCTGTTCGGGCTCGCCCCGCAGCCCCGCCGCCTCCCGGAGCAGTTCGGCCTTGTCCGTCTCCTCCCAGGGGGCGTCAATATCCGTCCGGCCGAAGTGGCCGTACACGGCCGTAGGCCGGTAAATGGGCCGGCGCAGGCGAAGGTCCCGAATAATCGCCCCCGGCCGCAGGTCGAAGTGGCGCTGGATAAGGTCGACGATCCGCTCGTCCGGAATCTTCGCCGTGCCGAAGGTCTCGACGCTGATGGAGACCGGCCGGGCCACGCCGATGGCGTAGGCAATCTGAACCTCAACCCGGTCGGCGATGCCGGCGGCCACGATATTCTTGGCGACGTACCGGGCGGCGTAGGCGCCCGACCGGTCGACTTTCGTGGGGTCCTTACCGGAGAAGCACCCGCCGCCGTGGCGGGCCATTCCCCCGTAGGTGTCAACGATAATCTTCCGGCCGGTCAGGCCGGCGTCCCCCATTGGACCGCCGATGACAAACCGGCCCGTCGGGTTGATAAAGAACCTGGTCTCTGGTGTAAGGAGTTTGCGGGGAATAACTTCTTCGATGACGGCCTGGATGATATCATCCCGAATCTGCTGTTCGTGCACACCGGGCCGGTGCTGGGCCGAGACGACGACCGTCCGGACCCGCTGGGGAATGCCGTAGGCGTACTCGACGGTTACCTGGGCCTTGCCGTCGGGCAGAAGGTACGGCAGGATGCCCTTTTTGCGGACCTCGGCGAGCCGGCGGCAGAGGCGGTGGGCCAGCATAATGGGCAGGGGCATCAGCTCCGGGGTCTCCGTGCAGGCGAAGCCGACCATCATCCCCTGGTCGCCGGCCCCCAGGCGCTCGATCTCCTCGTCCTCGGCCTGGCCGAGCTTGGCCTCGAGGGACCGGTCGACGCCGAGGGCGATATCCGGCGACTGCTGTTTGACCGAAACGATCACCCCGCTGATGTCGGCGTCAAAGCAGGCCTCCGGGCTGGTGTAGCCCACCTCCCGGATAACCCGGCGGGCGACCCCCTGGTAGTCGACGGGGTGAGTGGTGGTTATCTCGCCGACGATGACGACGAGGCCGGTGGTCACGGCCACCTCGCAGGCCACCCGGCCGTAGGGGTCGTGGGCGAAGACCTCGTCCAGGACCGCGTCGGAGATCTGGTCGCAGACTTTATCCGGGTGCCCCTCGGTTACGGATTCGGACGTAAACAGGAGCGACGGGGCGCGCATGAACGTCGTGCTCATCGGTCAAACTCCCCTGTTTAAAATTTAAACTCACCCTCATCGCGGCCTGCCGCCGCCTTGCATGGTCCGCCCCTTGACGGCTAGGGAACTTTGAGGAACCGAGAACCGCTCAGAAAAATCTGTGCGGAGCCGGGCCTCTCATCTCGTCCGGCCCTTCCGGGCCGGACCGGAGTTGGCACCTTTTCCGGGCATCTTCAGGCCCGCCGTCAGGACAGTGGGACGTTGTCCTGCCGGCCGGGCCCGGACCCCGGACGGTTGCCGGGCTTCATCGGGCCGTCTCCCTCCACCGCTCTTGATGAGGGCCTAGCCTTTATTGAGTTGTTAGCTTAATCTAGCATAGCATATCTCCGTTACCTGTCAAGCAGACCCCGGCCGGCAATGGGCCTTCTATGTTAGAATCTATGGAACAGCTGAATACTGGACCACACCCATCGGTCCTTCGGGGCAGGGTGAGGCCGGCCCGATCAAGGTCGGCCAATTCCCGACCGGCGGTGAGACAACAGCCCGCGACCCCGCCTCTGGCGGGTGGACCCGGTGCGATTCCGGGGCCGACGGTATAGTCCGGATGGGAGAAGGCAGGTGGGGTGACCGGAAAGGTCGTTCTGGGCCTGAGGGCACCTGCCTTCAGGCCCAGCGTTTTAGGAGGGTAAAAACCGGTGCGGCCCGATTTTATGGCCCAGGCCCTTGAGCTTGCCCGCCAGGTTCTCGGCACGACGAGCCCGAACCCGGCCGTCGGGGCTATTGTCGTCCGGGATGGGCAGGTTGTCGGTCGCGGGGCGACCCGGCCGCCCGGCGGTCCTCACGCCGAGCGGGTTGCCCTGGCCGAGGCCGGCGAGCTCGCCCGGGGCGCCACCCTTTACGTTACCCTCGAGCCCTGCTGTCACTACGGCCGGACCCCGCCCTGCACCGACGCCATCCTCGAGGCCGGTATTGCCGAGGTCCACGTCGCAACCCTCGACCCTAATCCCCTGGTTAACGGCCGGGGTGTGCAGGCCCTCGCCGGCCGGGGCATCCGGGTCGTGGTTGGCGAGCACGAGGCCGAGGCCCGCCGGCTTAACGAGTGGTTTTTTAAATACATTACCGCCGGCCGGCCTTTTGTCCTGGCCAAGTACGCGATGACCCTGGACGGGAAAATCGCTGCCCGCACCGGCGACAGCCGCTGGGTGACCGGCCCGGCCGCCCGGGCTTTCGTCCACCGGCTCCGGGCCCAGGTTGATGCCGTCATGGTCGGGGTCGGGACCGTCCTGGCCGACGACCCGGCCCTTACCGCCCGGCCGGAGGAGTTCGGCGGAGAGCCCGCCGCCCGCCAGCCCCTCCGGGTCGTTGTCGACTCCCGGGGACGGACGCCCCTGGAGGCCAGGGTTCTCGACGGCTCGGCCCCGACCCTGATTGCGACGACGGCCCTGGCCGACCCGGAAAGGCTTGCGGCCTTTCAGGCCCGGGGGGCCGAAGTTCTGGTTCTGCCGGCGGTCGACGGTCGGGTCGACCTTGTGGCCCTCCTTGGGGAACTCGGCCGCCGGCAGGTTGCCTGGGCGCTGGTCGAGGGGGGCGGCCGCCTCCTTGGAAGCCTCTTTGAGCGGGGCCTGATTGATAAGGTGCTGGCTTTTATTGCCCCAAAGCTCATCGGGGGCGGGGATGCCCCGGGGCCCATCGGCGGGACCGGACGCCCCCGGATGGCCGAAGCCGTCCGGCTCGCCGGCGTCGAAATCGAAAGGCTTGGGGAAGACCTGCTTGTGAGCGGTTACCCGGTCTGGGAACAACGGGACGTTATTAACAGGTCTGGGGCGTCAGCTTATGTTTACCGGAATCATTGAAGAAGTCGGCACCGTCCTGAGCCACAACCCGCCCCGGCTCGTGGTCGGGGCCCGGACCGTCCTTTCGGACCTCAAAGTCGGCGACAGCATCGCCGTTAATGGGGCCTGTCTTACCGTGGTTGACCGGGATGACAGGGGCTTCACCGTCGAGGTCAGCCCGGAGACCCGGCGGCGGACAAACCTGGGACTTCTGCGGCCCGGCGACCGGGTGAACCTGGAGCGGGCGGTGCCGGCGGGGGGACGGCTCGGGGGTCACCTGGTTCAGGGCCACGTCGAGGCAACGGCCCGGATCCTGTCGGTCGAACCCGACGGGGAGGCGGTCAACGTCCGGTTTTCGGTCCCGCCGGGCCTGGCCCGCTACATCGTGCCGAAGGGGTTTATCGCCGTAGACGGGGTGAGCCTGACGGTTGTCGACACCGATAACGAAACCTTTTCGGTGATGCTCATCCCGTTTACCCGACAGAATACGGCCCTGGGCGGGAAGGGGCCCGGGGACCTGGTCAATATCGAAACGGACATTATCGGCCGCTACATTGAGCGGCTGCTGAAAGAAGCCGGGCGGCTGGGGCCCGGCAAGTGAGCCTGGGAGGAATCGCGATGCCGTTTGCCAGTGTCGAAGAGGCCATTGCCGAGTTTCGGGCCGGCCGGTTTGTCATCATCGTCGATGACGAGCACCGGGAGAACGAGGGCGACCTGGCCATCGCCGCCGAGAAGGTCACCCCCGAGGCGATAAACTTTATGGCCACCCACGGCCGGGGCCTCATCTGCATGCCGATGCTCGGCTCCCGCCTCGACGAGCTTAGAATCCCGCTGATGGTGCCCCCGGCCGAGAACGACTCAAGCTTCGGGACGGCCTTTACGGTCTCGGTCGACTACAAGCACGGGACCACCACCGGAATATCAGCCTACGACCGGGCCGCCACCGTCCGGGCCTTAATCGACCCCAGCTCCCGGCCGGAAGACTTTGCCCGCCCGGGCCACCTGTTTCCCCTGCGCTACCGGGAGGGGGGCGTGCTGGTCCGGCCGGGGCAGACCGAGGCGGCCGTGGACCTGGCCAGGCTGGCCGGGCTTTACCCGGCGGCGGTCATCTGCGAGATTATGGCCCCGGACGGGACGATGGCCCGGCTGCCCTACCTGGAGGCCTTTGCGGCCGAGCACGGGTTAAAAATCATTTCGGTGGCCGAGATTGCGGCCTACCGGCGGCGCCGGGAGCCGCTGGTGCGGCGGGTGGCCGAGGCAAGGCTGCCGACGGCCTTCGGGGAGTTTAAGGTCATTGCTTATGAGGGGCTTTACGACGGGCGGACGCATATCGCCCTGGTGCGGGGCGGGGTCGGGTCCGGCGGGCCGGCGCTGGTGCGGATTCATTCGGAGTGCCTTACCGGGGACGTTTTTGGGAGCCTGCGGTGCGACTGCGGCGAGCAGCTTGAGGAGGCCTTAAGGCTTATCGGTTCGGCCGGGTGCGGGGTGCTGATTTACCTGCGGCAGGAGGGCCGTGGCATCGGCCTTGAGAACAAGATAATGGCCTATCATTTGCAGGAGCGGGGCCTCGATACGGTGGAGGCGAACCTGGCGCTGGGCTTTCCGGCGGACCTGAGGGAGTATTCGGTGGCGGCGAGCATACTGCGAGACCTGGGCATCCGGGAGATCCGGCTCATTACCAACAACCCGGCCAAACTCGACGACCTGGAAGGGGCGGGCATCGAGGTGGTGGAGCGGGTGCCCCTCATTGTCAAGAGCAACCCCCACAATGCCCGCTACCTCCAGACCAAAAAACACCGCCTCGGCCACCTGCTTTAGGAGGTTGACCGGTGATTCGGGAATACCACGGCCAGCTGGCCGGCAACGGCCACCGGTTCGGAATCGTCGTCGCCCGGTTTAATGAGCTGATAACCCGCCGGCTCCTGGAGGGGGCCGTCGACGCCCTCACCCGCCACGGTGTCCGGCCGGAAGATATCGAGGTAGCCTGGGTGCCGGGTTCCTTTGAGCTGCCCGTCGCGGCCCAGGCCCTGGCCGAGACAGGCCGGTTTTCCGCCGTCATCTGTCTCGGGGCCGTTATCCGGGGGGCAACGCCCCATTTTGAGTACGTGGCTTCCCAGGCGGCGGCCGGCATCAGCCGGGTCGCCCTGGACAGCCGGTTGCCGGTGGTTTTCGGGGTGATAACCGCGGAGACTCAGGAGCAGGCCCTGGAGCGGGCCGGGGGCAAGGTCGGCAACCGGGGGGCCGAAGCCGCCCTGGCCGCCCTGGAGATGGCCGATTTGCTGAGCCGACTTCGGAGCCTGAGTCCGGCCGGCGGAGAGACCGCGGGTTGACCGTCGCCGGTTCAGCCAACCACTGGGGCCCCCGGCCCTTCCGCCTCAGCCGGGACCTCGGCGGCGTCCTCGACCTGATCGAGCTCGCCTTCGGCGAGGAGGCGGCGCGGTTCCGGGACCTTCGCCTCCTGGCCCGGCTTGGCCCCCTGTTACTCCCCTTCGAGCCCCTTCTGCGGGAGGTCTGGCCCGGCCTCGTCTGGGAAGAAGCCGGCCGGGTGGTCGGCAACGTCAATTTTGCGCGGCTACCCTACCTGCCCCGGGCCTGGCTCATTTTCAATGTGGCCGTCCACCCGGACTACCGGCGCCGGGGAATCGCCCGCCGGCTCATGAACCTTGCCCTGGAAAGGGTGAGGGCCGCCGGAGGCGAAGTCGCCGTCCTGGACGTCGAGGCCGATAACCTTCCGGCCCGCAACCTTTATTTGAGCCTTGGTTTTGAGCTCTTCGAGCGGCTCACCGAGTACCGGGGCCGGGCGCCTGCGGCGGCGCCGGTCCGGAGCCCGAACATCCGCCCCTGGGGTTTCCGGGACTGGGTGGTGCGCCGGGATCTGTCGGTTGCCGGCGGCGGTCTGCGCTACCTTCGGGTAATGGAGTGGCAGGTTGGGGCGCTCCTTGGGGCTCTCAGCCCGGCCGACCTGCTTTTTTACGGGCGCCGTATTCGGAGCTGGGTATGCGAGGTGGACGGGCGGCTTTTCGGGTTCGGCCGGGTCGACCGGCCCCTTTTCGGCCGGCGGCTGCGGGTGCTGGTCTGGCTTGCCCCCGAAACGCCCGAAATACTCGGCCAGGACTTTCTTGCCACGGTTATCGGGCAGGCCAGAGCGGGCCGGGCCGTCACCATCCACGTGGCGGCCGGGCCCGACCGGTTCGAACTGCCGGGGGTGTGGGCATTGCAAACCTGGCGGCGGCTCGACCGGATGTTTAAGTGGCTATAATAAGACAGTGTTCCGGGCGTTCTTAATCCGGCTGATATTAAACGCCGTCGGCCTGGTGGCCGCCGCCCGGATTGTCCCCGGCGTTGAGCTTGACCTGAGCCGGCCCGAGACGGTTCTGTTGGTCGCTCTGATTTTCGGCCTCGTAAACGCCTTCATCCGGCCCCTCGCCCTCTTCGTCACATGTTTGATTAACTGGCTGACCCTGGGCCTCTTTACCCTGGTGATAAACGCCGTCATGTTCTGGCTTACGGCCGAAGTCGCCCGGGCCCTGGGCCTTGGGTTCGGGGTTCGGGATTTCCTGGCGGCGTTCCTGGGGGCCCTGGTTGTCAGCGTCGTGAGCATGGTCCTTTCCTGGGCTTTGCGGGGACTTGAAAGCAGCTAGCAGATCGGTTTAAACTCGTGCGGCGATAGGAGGTAACGTGGCCGAACCGGCACACCTGCCCGGAGCGCCATCTCCGGCCGCCCGCCGGCGGTGCGGAACCTGCTATTTCTACGACCCCTCACCCCTTCGGGGCAAGGGCTGGTGCCGGCACCCGCTTCTCCGGGGCGAGCGGGAGCTTGCGCTGGTCGACCAGTACGACCACCGGTGTGTCCAGATGCTCCACACCGATTACTGGCAGCCGGCCACTGTCCGGACCACCGGGGTTCCACCGGAAGTTCAGCGGGTGCGGAGGCGACACCCCATGCGGGTATACGGGCTCATCGGCCTGGTCGTGCTGAGCTTTGCGCTCATAGTCGCCGGCTACCTGGCGATTTCCGGTCTGGGTGGTGGCGGCGCCCGGACGGCCGGTCCGCCCTACCCGGCCACGGCCAAGATCGACTTCTGGCTCCGGGGCGACGCGTCGGCGGGTGCCGAGCGTCTGGCCTTTGTGCCCATGGGGGCCCGGCTCGAGCTGCACGACAGCAAGGCCGGCGAGATTCTCGACCAGAACCTGGAATCCCCGGCCAAGTGGTATAAGGTTAAGGTCGTCGCCACCGGGCAGATGGGCTGGGCCTACGCCGGCTGGGTCGAACGTCAGCCTTAGGCTTCCCCGGGGCCGGCCTCAACCGTTCCCAGTACGGCTGGCCGGGCCGGCGGCCGCCGCTCCCCGATGACCAGGGCGTCCAGGACGGCCGCGGCCCCAGCTTCGGCTTCGGATTCGGTCCGGGCATGGACCTCGAAGAGGGGCTCGCCCGGCGAAACCCAGTCGCCCCGCTTCCGGTGAAAGATGAACCCGACCCGGTGGTCGACCGGGTCGCCCTTTTTTGACCGGCCAGCCCCGAGTCTTACGGCGGCCTCGCCGACCGCCCGGGCGTCCAGGCGGGTGATGTAGCCCGGCTGGCGGGCGGCCACAGTCCGGCGAACCGGGGCCGTCGGGAGCCGGTCCGGCTCCCAGACCAGGGCCGGGTCCCCGCCCTGGGCGGCCACCAGGTCGGCCAGCTTGCCCAGCGCGGCCCCCTCGGCCAGGACGGCCCGAACGGCCCGCCGGGCCGCCTGGAGGTCCGGATACCGGCCTGCCAGGAAGAGCATCCGGCCGGCAATTTCGACGCAGACTTCCACCAGGTCAGCCGGCCCCTCACCCCGGAGGGTTAAAATCGCCTCCTTCACCTCGAGGGCATTTCCGACGGCCCACCCCAGGGGCTGGTTCATGTCGGTCAGAACCGCCTGAACCTTCCGGCCGGCTGTTCGGCCGATATCTACCAGCAGGCGGGCCAGGCGGTCGGCCTCAGTCCGGCGCCGCATAAACGCCCCGCTGCCGACCTTCACGTCCAGGACGATGACCGGGGCCCCGGCCGCCAGCTTCTTGCTCATGATGCTGGCCGCAATCAGGGGGATCGAGTCGACGGTGGCGGTGGCGTCCCGCAGGGCGTAAACCTTGCCGTCGGCGGGGGCCAGCTCGGGGCTCTGCCCGGCGATAACCAGCCCGATCCGGCCGAGCTGTTCGAGAAACTCCCGCTCCGAAAGCTCGACCCGGAGGCCCGGAAAAGATTCGAGCTTATCCAGGGTGCCGCCGGTGTGGCCGAGGCCCCGGCCCGACATCTTGGCCACCGGCACCCCGAGGGCGGCCACGAGGGGAACCACCACCAGGCTGACCTTGTCGCCGACGCCGCCGGTGCTGTGCTTGTCGGCGACCGCCCCGAAGGCCGAAAGGTCAAGCTGGCGGCCGCTCCGGACCATCGCGTCGGTGAGGGCGAAAGTTTCGGCCCGGGTCATGCCCCGCCAGCAAACCGCCATTAAAAAGGCCGCCATCTGATAGTCCGGGATTTCGCCGCGGGTGTAGCCCGAAATCAGATAATCGATTTCCGGGGGGCTGAGCTCAAGCCCGAGACGTTTTTTGTAGATGAGGTCGACGGCCCGCATCCCTTCCGCCGGAAAAGCCGGTCAATTCTGCCCAAAGTATACCCCGCTTGCGGTTGGGCTGGGCCGTGTGCTATCTTTCCGCAGCAGATGGCGGGGACATACAGCCGGGCCGAAGCTGCGATCCTTCCCGTTTTCGCCTGGGCCCACTTCAGCCACCACCTGGCGGTGGGCGGCCTGCTGCCGCTGCTGCCCGTCATTCGGGATGAATTTGCCCTCGATTACCTGCTGAGCGGCACCCTGGTTTCGGGTTTCTCCCTGGCCTACGGCTTTGCCCAGGTCCCCCTTGCCTTTCTCATCGACCGCTACCGGCTCCGCAAATCCCTGGTGATTGCCGTCGGCCTTTTCGGGGCGGCCCTGAGCTCCATCGCCGTCGGCCTTTCAACCAGCTACGGCCAGATGCTGGTCCTCCTGGTTCTGATGGGCATTTTCGGGTCCACTTACCACGCCCTCGCCTCATCGTTTTTATCCGAGTACTTCCCGGCCGACAGCCGTGGGCGCTCCCTGGGGCTCCATGTCGTCGGGGGCAGCGCCAGCTTTATCGCTACGCCGGCCCTTGCCCTGGGTATCCTCAACCTGAGCGGGTCCTGGCGGGCGGCCTTTATCGGCCTCGGCCTGCCGGCCATTGTCGCCGGTCTTCTGCTGCTGTGGCTGGCCAGTGGCCGGGAGAAGGTAATGGTGGGCAACCGGTCGCCCGCAGCCCGGCTGCCCATCCTGGACGTGGTCCGGCTTATCGGCCTGCTGGCCCTGATTGCGGCGGTGATGCAGGTGGTGACCGGCGGCATCAACACGTTTCTGCCCCTCTACCTGGTTGACCGCCACGGGGTGCCGCGTGAGGTTGCGGGGATTGCGGTCGGGCTGGTGGCCGGGGCGGGCATCGTCGGGGCGCCGGCCGGCGGCATGCTTTCGGACCGGGTCGGCCGGAAGCCGGTCATCCTGCTCTCGGTTCTGCTGTCGGGTCCGTTGCTTTACCTGATAACCGCCGCGCCCCACGGGGTCGGCCTCTATCTGCTCATCGTCCTTTACGGCCTGGTTATCAGCATGCGGATGCCGACGATGGAGTCGCTTATTGCCGACGTCGTTCCGGCGGCCCAGCGGGCGACGGTGCTGAGCGCCTACTATTTCCTGGCCAACGAGGTCTCCGGGGTCGCTACACCCCTAATCGGCCTGCTGAGCGACCTGACCGACCTCAACACTGCCTTCGTCGTCCTGGCCGTCTTTTCCATCCTGGCCGGCGGGCTGGCGGCCCTGCTGCGGGGCGGCAAAGCCGAGCGGACGGCAGGACCTTAACGGAGAAAGGGGTGGGGAACCCGTGGACGGCTTTAAGGACTACTTTATTGCGGAGTTTGTTGACGAGTACGTTTCGGGCCTGATAACCCGGCGGGAGGCCCTCCGGAAGCTTGCGGCCGTAACCGGGTCGGTGGCCGTCGCCGCCAGCCTCCTGGCCGCCTGTACGCCAGCGCAGCCGCCTGCCCAGCCGACACCGGCCGGACCATCCCCGGCCCCGACCACAGCCCCGACGCCCCAGCCCGGCGTGACCGTGCCCCCGGATGACCCGGCCATCGAGGCCGCCGGGGTGACCTTTCCGGCCGAGGACGGCGCAACCATCCTGGCCTACCTGAGCCGGCCCCGGGGTGCCGGGCCGTTCCCGGCGGTGATGGTCTGCCACGAGAACCGGGGCCTGGTTGAGCACATTAAGGACGTTACGAGGCGGCTGGCAAAGGCCGGTTACGTGGGCCTCGCCCCGGACCTGCTTTCCCGGGAGGGCGGAACCGACCGGCTCGACAGCGCCCAGGTGCCCGGCATTCTCGGCAACGTCCCGCCGACCAGGTTTGTCCAGGACTTTCAGGCCGCTTTTAAATACCTGCAGGCCCAGCCCTTCGTTCGGCGGGACCGGATCGGGATGGTCGGCTTCTGCTTCGGGGGCGGTGTCACCTGGCGGGTGGCAACGAAACTGCCCGAACTGCGGGCGGCCGTCGTCTTTTACGGCCCAAATCCGCCCCTGGAGGATGTCCCCGGCATCCAGGCCCCGGTCCTGGCCATCTATGCCGAGCGGGATAACTTTGTTAATCCCGGCATCCCGGCCATCGAGAACGCGATGCGCCAGAACGGCAAGGTTTTCGAGCGGGTAGTCTACCCGAATACGGACCACGCGTTTCATAATGATACCGGGCCGAGGTACAATGCCGAGGCCGCCCGGGATGCCTGGTCCCGGACGCTGGCCTGGTTTGAACGGTATTTAATTTAAAAACTTAAAGCCCGCAGAACCGGCGGGCAGTGGTGGGAGGAGGCACGGGAGATGGCTGAGCGTAAGGCGACCGTTCGGGCGGTGCAGATTCCGGCCGGTCGGGTGGAGCTGGCCGGGGACCTGGTGGTGCCGGCCGGGGCCCTGGCCCTGGTTATCTTCGCCCACGGAAGCGGTAGCAGCCGCTTCAGTCCCCGGAACCGCTTCGTGGCCGGCGTCCTGAATCAGGCCGGGTTTGCCACCCTCCTCTTCGACCTGCTCACCGCGGCCGAGGAAAACCTCGACCGGTATTCCGGCCAGTACCGGTTCGACATTCCCCTGCTGGCGGCCAGGCTGGAGGCCGCGACGGTCTGGGCCAGGGGGGAGCCGGAATTGGCGACCCTTAAGGTCGGGTACTTCGGAGCAAGCACTGGGGCGGCGGCCGCCCTGATCGCCGCGGCGAACCGCCCGGAAGAGGTCGGGGCCATCGTTTCCCGGGGCGGCCGGCCCGACCTGGCGGCCGACTTCCTGGACCGGGTGCGGGCCCCAACCCTGCTCATCGTCGGCGGCAACGACCCGGTCGTCCTGGAACTGAATCGCCAGGCCCTGCGTAAGCTCCGCTGTGAGGCCCGGCTCGAGGTGGTTCCAGGCGCCGGCCACCTTTTCGAGGAGCCTGGTGCCCTGGAGCGGGTTGCCGAGCTGGCCCGGGACTGGTTTAAGCTCCACCTGGCCGGGGCTTAGGCGGGCCGGGGCGCCCAGGGCTGAACGGGTGGACGCCGGCCCGGCCGGTATGCCATTATTCGAGCGTGGATGAGCGGGTTCGAAATCCTGTGGTCGCCCTGGCGGATGCAGTACATTCAGGCGGCCCGTGAGCCGGGCGGCTGCATCTTCTGCGAGAAGGCCGGGCAGGGGGCCGCTCGGGACCGTGAGAATCTGATTCTTTACCGCGGGGCCCGGGCCTTCGTCATCATGAACCTTTACCCGTACAACCCCGGCCACCTGATGGTCGCCCCCTACGACCACCGGCCGAACCTGACCGACCTGACCCCCGAGGTGCGGTGCGAACTGATTGAGCTCCTCAACCTGTGCGTCAAGGTCCTGGCCGAGGCGATGCGGCCGGACGGCTACAACCTTGGCGGCAATATCGGGCGGGTGTCCGGGGCTGGGGTGGCCGACCACGTCCACCTCCACATCGTGCCCCGATGGGAGGGAGATACGAACTTCATGCCCATCCTGAGCCACACCCGGGTCATGCCCGAAGGGCTCCTGACCACCTACGACCGCCTCCGCCCCCTTTTTGAGGCGGCAGGTTCTTAATAGGCCCGGTCGCCGGATTCGCCGGCCAGACGGGCAAGGTCCTCGGCCGTCAGCCGGTAAATCAGCCAGTCGTCGAGGCGGCGCGCGCCCAGCCCCTCGTAGAAGCTGATGGCCGGGTGATTCCAGGTCAGGACGAGCCACTCCATCCGGCCGCACCCCCGCCGGACCGCCTCCCGGGCCAGTGCCCGCATCAGGGCCCGGCCCACACCCCGCCCCCGGGCCTCCTCGAGAACGAAGATGTCTTCCAGGTAGAGGGTCGGGCGGGCCAGGAAAGTGGAGTAGGTCTCAAAGTAGGCCGCATATCCCACTGGCCGGCCCTTAAGTTCGGCGAGCAGGACGTGGAACCTGGGTGGGCTGGCGAGGGCGTCGGCGGCAAGCCGGCGTCGGGCTTCGGGGTCCGGCCGGGGGAGCCGCTCATAGTCGGCCAGGGCGTCGACAAGGCCCAGGAAGGCTTCGACGTCGGCGGGGGTAAGGGGCCGGATAACGACCTGGTCAGCCAAACCGGAGCCGGCTCAGTGTTTGAAGTGGCGGCGGCCGGTAAAGACCATTGCAATTCGGTGGCGGTTGGCCACCCTGATGACTTCCTCGTCCCGGATTGAGCCGCCCGGCTGGATAATGGCCGTAACCCCGCCGACGGCGGCATGCTCGACCCCGTCAGGAAACGGGAAAAAGGCGTCCGAGGCGAGCACCGCCCCGTGGGCCCGGTCGCCGGCCTGCCGCAGGGCGATGTCCACGCTGGCGACCCGGTTCGGCTGGCCGGCCCCGAGGCCAACCAGCATCCGGTTCCGGGTGATGACGACGGCGTTCGATTTGACGTGGCGGACGATCCGCCAGGCGAAGAGCATCTCGGTGAGCTCTTCGAGGGTCGGCTGCCGCTCGGTGACCACCTTAAGGGGCAGGTCCTCCGGGTCGCCCCGGTCAATGGTCTGGACCAGGTAGCCCCCGCTTACCCGGCGCAGCTCCAGGTCGGACCGCACCGAGCTTGTCGCCGGCTCGAAGGGGGCCACCATAATCCTGAGGTCCCGCTTACGCCGGAGAATCTCCAGCGCCTCCTCGTCGTAGCCGGGGGCGACGATCGCCTCATAGAAAAACGGCCGGATGGCCTGGGCCGTCTCAGCATCGACGACGCGGTTTGCGCCGATAATGCCCCCGTAGGCTGAGACCGGGTCGCCGGCGTGGGCCCGCCGGTAGGCTTCGGCCAGCGTATCGGCGCTGGCAACCCCACACGGGTTCGTATGCTTGATAATTGCTACCGTCGGCACCGTAAATTCGCTCACGATGCTCAGGGCCGCATCCAGGTCCAGGTAGTTGTTGAACGAAAGCTCCTTGCCCCCGAGTTGCTGGGCGGCCGTAATGTTCGGCACCGAGTCCGGACCCACGCTGGCCAGCCGGTAGAGGGCCCCGGGCTGGTGGGGGTTTTCGCCGTAGCGCAGAGTCGCGGCCCGCTCCAGGGCGATGACCAGCCGGTCGGGGAAAAGCTCGTCCCCGAGCAGGTACTCGGCAACCAGGGCGTCGAAGGCGGCCGTAGTCTCAAAGGCCTTGGCCGCCAGCCGGCGGCGAAAGACGGGGTCCGGGGCCCCGGCCCGGAGAAACTCCAGGACGGCCGGGTAATCGGCCGGGTCGCAGACCGGCAAAACGAAGGGGTAGTTCTTTGCCGCTGCCCGGAGCAGGGCCGGGCCGCCGATGTCGATGGCTTCGAGGATGTCGGCCTCGGTGGTTTTCTCCCGGGCGACCTGGCGGAAGGGGTAGAGGTTGACGGCGACCAGGTCGATGGGCTCAATGCCGAGCCGCTCAACTTCGGCCATCTGCTCGGGCACGTCCCGCCGGACCAGGATGCCGGCGTGGACCGCGCTGTGGAGGGTCTTGACCCGCCCGCCCAGGATGGTCGGCAGGCCGGTGAGCTCTTCGATGGACCGGGCCTTGATCCCGGCCTCCTTGAGCACGGCCCGGGTCCCGTCGGAGGCCACCAGGTCGAACCCAAGCTCCTGGAGGCCCCGGGCAAACTCAACGATCCCGGTTTTATCGCTTACGCTCAGTAACGCACGCATCGGTTGCTAACCCCGGCTTTTGATTCGAACCCGCCGCCCGACCAGCTCCAGCCGGCCCTCGGCAAAGAGCTGGATCGCCTGCGGCAGGATTTTATGCTCCTGTTCAAGGATCCGGGCGCTCAGCGTCTCGGCGGTGTCGTCGTCGAAAACGGGCACCGCCGCCTGGAGGATGATCGGGCCGGCGTCGACCTCTTCGGTGACGAAGTGAACGGTACAGCCGCTGACCTTGACGCCGTATTCTAACGCCTCCCGCTGGGCGTGTAAAGTGCCTCTAAAAGCCGGCAGGAGGGACGGGTGAATGTTGATTATCCGGTACGGGAAGGTTCGGACGAACTCGGGCACGAGAATCCGGTCGAACCCGGCGAGAACCACCAGGTCGACCTGGTAAGACTGGAGGATTTCGGCGATGGCAAGCTGGTGAACGAGCCGGTTCGGGTAGTCCTGCTGACGGACGACTGCCGTCGGCACCCCGAAGGCGGCCGCCCGCTGGAGGGCCGGGGCCTCGGGCCGGTTGCTGATAACTACCGACACGACCGCAGCCAGTTCACCCCGCTGGATGGCCTCAAGGATTGCCTGCAGGTTTGTGCCCCGGCCCGAGACGAGGACGCCGAGCCGGGCCGGAAGCCGGGCCGGCCGGGGGTTAATCAAGGAGCAGCTTGACCCTCTCATCCCCTTCTGCCCGGACGACTTCTCCCATTGGGAACGCCTCAGGGAGCTCGGCCAGCACCGCCGGGGCCCGGTCGGGGTCGGTGATAAACACCAGCCCCACGCCCATGTTAAACACCCGAAACATCTCGGCCTGGGCTACCCGGCCGGTGGCCGCAATCAGCCGGAAGATGGGCGGAATCTCCCAGGAGACCCGGATGACGGCCGTCGCCGATTCGGGGATCACCCGGGCGACGTTGCCGGGAATTCCCCCGCCGGTGATGTGGGCAACCCCTTTGATCAGCCGCCGGACCCGCCGGACCTCGTTTAAGTAACAGCGGTGGGGCCGGAGCAGGGCCTCGCCGAGGGTCTGACCCAGCTCCGAGTAGTGGCGGTTCAGGGTGCCGGTTGCCCCGGCCAGGTCAAGACCGAAGACCTTCCTGACCAGGGAGTAGCCGTTGGTGTGCAGGCCGTCGGATGGCAGGCCCAGGATGACGTCGCCGGGTCCGATGTCGGCGCCCGTTATGAGGCTGTCCCGGTCAACCATGCCCACCAGACAGCCGACCAGGTCAAATTCGCCCTCGACGTAGATGCCGGGCATTTCGGCGGTTTCGCCCCCCAGCAGGGTGATCCCCCAGTCCCGGCAGGCGGCGGCGACACCGAGAACCACCGCCTCGGCCGCTTCCGGGTCGAGGCGGCCGGTGCCGTAATAATCGAGCATAAAGAGGGGTTCGGCCCCACAGGTTGCCAGGTCGTTCACGCAGTGGTGGACCAGGTCCCGGCCCAGGCCGTCGAACTTGCCAAGGAGGGCTGCGATCCGGGTTTTCGTCCCGACCCCGTCCACGGTGGCGGCCAGGATTTTATCGGGCAGACCGGGCAGGGGGTAGAGGCCGGCGAACTGACCGAAAGACCTGGCCGGGAGACCCGTAAACAGCTCCCGAAGCCGCGCGGCCAGCCGGCGCTTGAGCTGGTCGGCGGCGTCAATATCCACCCCGGCCGACCGGTAGGTCAGGCCCTCCGGGCCGTATCCGGACCCGCGGGGCGGCTCGGGGTTGACCAACTCGGGGGTCACGGGCCAAACCTCAGGCTCTCAGCGTGCGGCCGGCGCCTCGAGGACGAACTTGCCGAGGGCTTCCGGGATGGGCACCGGGTAGTCTCCGGTGAAACAGGCCAGGCAAAACCGGGCTCCGGGCAGGCCTACGGCCCGGAGCAGGCCCTCAACGGACAGATAGCCGAGGCTGTCAGCGCCCGTCCAGGCGGCGATTTCGGCGACGGTCTTGCGGGCGGCAATAAGCTCCTCCCGGGTGGCCATGTCCACGCCGTAGTAGCAGGGCCAGCGGATGGGTGGGGCGCAGATCCGGAGGTGGACCTCCCGGGCCCCAGCCTCCCGCAGGAGACTGACAACCCGGGGTGTTGTGGTGCCCCGGACGATGGAATCGTCGACGACCACGACCCGCTTTCCCCGCAGAACCTCGGGCAGGGGATTGAACTTGAGCTGGACGCCCAGGCTTCGCATCCGCTGGTCGGGCTGGATGAACGTCCGACCGACGTAGCGGTTCTTAATCAGGGTCTCGCGGAAGGGGATGCCGCTCGCCCGGGCGTAGCCGATGGCCGCCGGGATTGCCGAATCCGGCACCCCGGTGACCAGGTCGGCCTCAACGGGGTGCTCCCGGGCCAGCTCGGCGCCCATCGCCTCCCGCATCAGGTAAATGAGCTGTCCCGAAAACCGGCTGTCGGGCCGGGCCAGGTAGATAAGCTCGAAAATGCAGAACGCCTGCCGGGGTGAAACCTGCCCGGGGTAGGACCGCAGGCCGTCGTGGGTGATTTCGACGATCTCGCCCGGTTCGACCTCCCGAACCAGCTCGGCCCCGACGTGGTCGAGGGCGCAGGTCTCGGAGGCAAAGACCCAAGAGCCGTTGTACCGGCCGAGGGCCAGCGGCCGGATGCCCAGGGGATCCCGAACGGCGTAAACCGCCTCATGGGTAAGAAGGGCCAGGGAGTAGGCCCCCTCAAGGCGGGCCATGGCCGCGCGGATTTTATCCACCCAGGTGTGGCCGGGGCTCAGGGCGATGAGGTGGGCGATGACCTCCGAGTCCGTGGTCGACCCGAAGGTGGCACCCCGGTCCACCAGTTCGGCCTGGAGCTCGGCGGCGTTGACGATGTTGCCGTTGTGGGCGATGGCAAGCTGGCCGACCGGACTCCCGACAAGGATCGGCTGGGCATTGTAAATATTGCTGGAGCCGGTGGTGGAGTAGCGGGTGTGGCCAATGGCCGCGTAGCCGGGGAGCCGGGCGAGCCGGAACTCGTCGAAGACCTGGGCCACCAGCCCCATGCCCGTGTGGAGATAAATCCGGTGGCCGTCGGTGGTCGCAATACCGGCGCTTTCCTGACCCCGATGCTGGAGGGCGAAGAGGCCGAAGAAGGTGACCCGGGCGACGTCTTCCTGGGGTGCGAAAATACCAAAGACACCACAGGCGTCGCGGGCCTGGTCCGGGCCTTTGGTCATCGCACCTTTAGTTTAGCACAGCCGCCGGCTCCGGGCAAAGACCATCAGCCGTCAAGGCGTCCGTGCCCGTGAAAGCCAGCCCGGTTGACAGTGGGGGGAACCGCCGCCTAAAATGACGGCGGACCTTCGTGAAAGCCCGAACGAGCTGACCGGTAAAGGGAGTTAAACCCATGGTAGAACTTGCACCGACCGGCGCGGAAGTTACCGTAGCCCGAATTTACACCCAGGTAATCTCGGTTCAGGCAGCGTCGGCGCCGGCCTTCGTCGATATAACCGAGCAGGTCGAAGAGGCCCTCCGCCGCGCCGGGATCCGGCACGGGCTTGTCATCGTCTTCTGTCGCCACACCACCGCTGGCATAAAGATAAACGAGAACGAGCCCGAACTTCTGGACGACCTGGCCAGATTCCTCGGCCGGCTGGCCCCGGCCGGGGCCTACTACCGTCACAACGACTTCCAGGTTCGAACCCACAACATGGAAGCCGAAGAGTGCCCCAATGGCCACGCCCACTGTCAGCACTTTCTGGTCGAGGCCAGCGAGGCCGTCCCCGTCCTGGACGGGCGCCTTCAGCTCGGCCGCTGGCAGCGGGTATTTTTCGTGGAGCTGGACCGGCCCCGACCGCGTGAGGTTATCATCCAGGTTTTCGGCGCCTGAGGTTCCGGGCGTGCCGGGCCGGCCATGATTCATGAGCCCAGGCTCAGGGTCAGGTTCCTCGGGGCCGCGGATATCCGCCGGGTCGTCCCTATGCGCCGGGCTATCGAGGCAACCCGGCAGGCCTTTGCGGCCCTCTCGTCCGGCCGGGCCCACATTCCGGCCCGAACCCCGGTCGAGGTCCCCCCGGACGCCGTCGCCCTGTTCATGCCCGGGTACCTCGAAGGCTTCCCCGCCGGCCTCGGGGTTAAGTTCGTCTCGGTGTTTCCGGCCAACCGCGGCCGGGGGCTGCCCCTCATTCACGCCCTGGTTGTCCTGGCCGACCCTGAGACCGGCCGGCCCCTGGGCGTCCTGGAAGGAACGTTCCTTACGGCCTGGCGGACCGGGGCCGCTACCGGCCTGGCTACCGAGCTTCTGGCCCGCCGGGATGCCCGGGTTCTTGCCCTGATCGGGGCCGGGGCGCAGGCTGAGGCCCAGGTTTTGGCGGTCTGCGAGGTCCGGGCCGTTGAAGAGGTCCGGATCTACAGCCGGACCCGCCCGCGGGCCGAGGCCCTGGCCGACCACCTGCGGAGCATCGGGGTCCCGGTGCCCCCGGCTATCCGGGTGGTGGATTCGCCGGCTGAAGCGGTCCGGGGAGCCGATATCGTCGTGACGGCCACGACTTCGCCGGTGCCCGTCTTCTCCGATGCCGACCTTATGCCGGGCGCTCATGTCAATGCCATCGGGGCCTTTACGCCGGAGACACGGGAGCTGGAAACGGCGACCATCCGCCGGGCAAAGGTGGTGGTCGACTCCCGGGTTGCGGCCCTGGCGGAGGCTGGGGATGTTCTTATCCCAATCCGGGAGGGGGCGGTCGGCGAGGACCACATCTACGCTGAACTCGGGGAGATCGTCCTCGGCAAAAAGCCGGGCCGAACGGACCCCGAGGAGATAACCGTCTTCAAGTCGGTGGGAAATGCGGCCCAGGACGTTGCAGTGGGCGGCCTTGCCCTGGTCGAGGCTGAGCGGCTAGGGCTCGGGGTCGAGGTTGAGCTCTGATGTCGGGCCGAAAATTCCCCGCACGGTTGGGCTATAATCATCGGGCAAGTGAGGCTTAAAGGCTGGCCGGATGCCGCGCAAGCTTGAGCGGGTACTCGTGGCCGTTAACGGTAGCCCCCTGGACGCCGAGGTGGTGGCCCTCTCCATCCACCTGGCCCGCCGGGATAAGGCGAAAGTTTTTGTAATCTATGTTATTGAAGTAAAGCGAACCCTTCCCCTGGAGGCGGCCCTTGACGAGGAGGTCGTCAGGGGGGAGCGGATCCTGGACAATGCCGAGGCCGTGGCTGAATCCCTCGGCTACCAGGTTGAGACCGAGCTTTTGCAGGCCCGGGAGGCCGGGCCGACTATTGTGGACGAGGCCGAGAGCCGCAATGTCGATATGATCGTTCTGGGGCTGCCCTACAAAAAGCGGTTCGGGGAATTCAACATCGGCCGAACGGTGCCGTATGTTCTTAAAAACGCCACGTGCCAGGTGGTCCTGTGGCGGGAACCCCTGGAGCGGGCGGGGCGCTGAGGCCGCCTGAAAGGGTGAGGAACCGGTGAAGGTTATAATCATGGGTTGCGGCCGGGTCGGGGCGATGCTGGCCTGGATGCTCGACCGGGAGGGCCACGAAGTAACCATTATGGACATCGACCCGAATGCGTTCCGGTTCCTGCCGCCGGACTTCAAGGGAATTCCCATCGTCGGCAACGGCATCGACGAAGACGACCTGCGGCGGGCCGGCATTGAGACCGCGGACGCCTTTGTGGCGGCTACCCGGGGCGACAACCGCAACGTCATGGCCTGTCAGATCGCCAAACATATTTACGGCGTCCCGAAGGTCGTCTGCCGGATCTTCGACCCGATTCGGGAGGACCTTTACCGGCGGCTGGGTCTGGTTACCATCTCGCCCACCGTCGTCAGCGCGAAACTGCTTAAAGAGGCCCTGGAACAGTAAAGAAAGGTCCGCCATGTATATCATCATTGTCGGGGGCGGCAAGGTCGGCTACTACCTGGCCCGGACCCTGATTAACGAGGGCCACGAGGTCCTGGTCATTGAGCAGGACCCGCGGAAGTGCGAGCGGATCGCCGACGAACTGGGCACCGTAGTTCTGCGGGGTGACGGCTGCGAGGCCTCCACCCTGGCCGAGGCCGGGGCCAGCCGGGCGGATATGCTCATCGCCGTCACCGGCGACGATGAAGATAATCTGGTTGCCTGCCAGGTGGCCAAGGTCCGTTTCAAGGTGCCCCGGACCATCGCCCGGATAAACAACCCGAAGAATGAGCGGATTTTCAAGCGGCTCGGCATCGACGTGACCGTAAGCGCAACGAACGTGATCCTGGAGCACATCGAGCACGAAGTCCCCACCCACCCCCTGACCCGACTGCTGGAGCTGCGAGACCTTGGGCTTGAGATCGTCGAGGTTCGGATACCTCCGACTTCGCCGGTGGTGGGCAAGCGCCTGGCCGACGTCAAACTGCCGTCACCGAGCGTCCTGGCGGCCATTATCTCCCGGGGGCGGGGCGCCGTGATCCCGAACGCCGACACGGTCTTCCAGGCCCACGACGAGGTCTTGGCCGTCGTTTCGCCCGATATCGAGGCCGAATTCCGCCGGGTTCTGACCGGGAGCTGAAGGGGGCTGCAGATGCCGAAGAAGGTCGCCTACCTGGGACCCCCGGGAACCTTCGCCGAACAGGCGGCCCTCGCCTACGACCCGACGGCCGACCTGCTCCCCCTGAGCAGTATTCCGGCGGTGGCCTCGGCGGTGGAGACCGGCATGGCCGACGAGGGGGTCGTGCCCATCGAAAACAGCCTGGAAGGGTCGGTTTCGGCAACCCTCGACCTGCTCATCCACGAATCGAGCCTGCTCATTCGCCACGAGCTGGTCCTGCCCATCGACCACTACCTGCTCGTCAAGCCCGGAACGGACCCCCGCCGGGTCCGGGTGATCTTTTCCCACCCGCAGGCCCTGGCCCAGTGCCGCCGCTTCATTGAGCGCTGTTTCCCGAAGGCTGAAGCGGTTGCCTCCCTGAGCACGGCGGCGGCCGTCGAAGAAATGATGAACTACCCGGACAACGCGGCCGCGGCCATCGGCACCATCCGGGCCGCCGAGCTCTACGGGGCCGAGGTCCTTGCCGCCCGGATTCAGGATCACCCGGTGAATCTGACCCGCTTTGTGGTCCTGGCCCTGACTGACCACCCGCCCACCGGGGATGACAAGACTTCGGTCTGCTTTGCCGTTGCCGGCGACGACCGGCCCGGCACCCTGGTGGCGGCCCTACAGGAGTTTGCCCGGCGGCAGATCAACCTGACCAAGATCGAGTCGAGGCCGTCCCGACAGGGCCTGGGCAAGTATATCTTTCTGGCCGACCTCCAGGGCCACCGGACCGACCCGGTGGTCGCCGAGGCCCTGGCGGCCCTGCAGGCCCACTGCACCATGGTTAAAGTCTTCGGGTCTTACCCGCGCTTTAAAGATGAGCTTTAGGTCAGGAGGTCCCCGGTGAACCTTGACCTTGTCGATAAGCTGGTTACCGGCGAGGTTTTCAGCTCGGACCGGGCGTTCAGGCACCTGCTCTTTCTGTGTGACGACCTCGGCAGCCGGTTTGCGGGGACCCCCCAGGAGCGGCGGGCGGCCGAATACATTGCCGAACAGCTCGGCGAGTTCGGCTACGAGCCGGTTATCGAGACCTTCGAGTTCATCGGCTGGCAGCGGGGGACCGCATCCCTTGAGGTGCTGAGCCCCCTCCGGCGGGAGCTTCCGGCCCTGGCCCTGCCGTACAGCCCGCCGGCCGACCTGACCGCCGAGCTGGTCTCCGTTGGTGAGGGCGAGGCGGAGGATTTCGCCCGGGTCGGCGACCGGCTCGCCGGGAAAATCGCCCTCTGCGCCGCCGAAACTACCCCGGCTCCCGGCCGGCGGGCAAGCCACCGGCGGGAAAAGTACCGGCGGGCAGTCGAGGCCGGGGCCGTCGGGTTTATCTTCTGGAACCAGAATCCGGGCCAGATGATCATTACCGGGAGCCTGGCCAGCGACGCCGAGGCGCCGATTCCCGGGTTCGGCATTTCCCGGGAGTCGGGCCTGTTTCTCCTGCGGCTGCTGGGGCGGGGGCCGGTGACGGTCCGGCTCACCGGCGGGGGCCATGCGGTCCGGCTGACGTCTCAGAACGTGGTGGCGGACCTTCCGGGCCGGTCGGATGGGCTCGTGGTCGTCGGGGCCCACTACGACGGCCATGACGTGGCCCAGGGGGCCCTGGACAACGCGGCCGGGACGGTGGTCGGCCTCGAAATCGCCCGGGCCCTCCGGGCGGCATTAACCGAACCCCTCGAGCGGACGGTCCGCTTTATTTTCTTCGGGGCCGAGGAGGTCGGGCTGGTCGGCTCCTGGCGGTATGCGGAGCGCCACCGGGACGAGCTGGGCCGGGTGGTCTTCATGCTCAACCTGGACACGGCCGCCCGGGGCCGGCTCGGCACCGAATGCCTGGTCCTGACCGGCTGGCCGGAGCTCGTCGGCTACTTCCGGGACCTGGGCCGGCGGCTCGGGTATGAGTTCGGGGTTGAGGACCGGTTCAACACCCATTCGGACCACTTTCCCTTTGCCGTAGCCGGGATTCCGACGGCGACCCTGACGTCCAACGACCGGGCTGAAGGCCTGGTGGGGCGGGGCTGGGGACACACCCCGGCCGATACGGTTGATAAGGTTTCACCGAAGGCCCTCCAGGGCGCGGCCATGGTTGGGGCACGGGTCGTCCTGGCCGTCGCGGCCGGCCAGGACCTGGCCGGCCTGCGCCGGTCGCCGGCTGAACTCGAACCGTTCCTGCTCGAGGAACGCCTCCTCGACGAACTCCGGCAGAAGGGCAGGTTCCCATTAACCGTTCATCAGGGGGAGTAGCGACGATGGTCGACCATGCCTTCGGCCTGCGGATTGCCATCGGGGTCATTTTGCTCGTTACCCTTGCGGTTTTCCTGCTCGGTACGCTGGTCTGGAGCTACCGCCGGAGCCAGTTTCAGTAAACCGGCGGGGGGTGGGGAGGAACCGGCTGGCCTACCGCCTGGGCATTATTCTTCTGGGGTTTGCCCTTTGCTGGCAGTCGGGGGCCCAGCCCGTGGTCCCTTTCACCGCCCCCGAGCCGGACCCCTGGACGCCGCCTCACCCGGTACTCGGCGTCCACACCCGCCTGACCGACGAGTCCGACCCCCAGAAGATCCGGCAGACCCTCAGCATGGTCCGGGCAATGGGGGCGGCGTGGGTCGTTGAATATTTCCCCTGGGGCTACCATGAGCCCCAGCCCGGGATTTTCCACTGGCAGCACTCCGACCTGGTGGTCTCGGAGGCCCACCGCCTCGGCCTCAAACTCATCGCCCGGGTCGACTACGTGCCTGAGTGGGCCCGGCCCCCGAATTCGAACGTAAAGTACCTTGCGCCCGACCGGTGGGCCGATTTCGCCCGTTTTCTGGCGGCCTTCGCCACCCGATACCGCGGGCTGGTTTACGGCTACGTGGTCTGGAACGAACCGAACCTGGCCGCCGAGTGGGGGCTCAGGCCGCCGGATCCGGTTGAGTATGCCGGGCTGTTGCGGGTAGCCTACGAAGCTATCAAGCAGGCCGACCCGAACGCCCGGGTTGCGCTGGCCGGCCTGGCCCCCACGGTCGAGCGGTCGGCCCGGGCAGTGCCGGACCTGGATTTTCTCGAGGCCGTCTACCGGGCCGGTGCCCGGGACTTCTTTGATGCGGTGGCCGTCCACGCCTACGGGGGCGTCCGGCCGCCCGACGACCCGCCTGCCCCGGACCGGGTGAATTTTCGCCGGGTCGAGCTGGTTCGGGAAGTGATGACCCGCAACGGCGATGGGGCCAAGCCCGTCTGGGTGACGGAGGCCGGTTGGAACGACCACCCTTACTGGAAAGGGGCAGTCTCGCCGGCCGCCCGGGTCGACTACACCATCCGGGCCCTGGAAATGGCCGAGCGGGACTGGCCCTACGTCCGGGTCCTCGCCTTCTGGCTCTTCCGTCTGCCCCGGCCGGCCCGGAACTTCAACGACTATTTTGCGTTCGTGGCCCCCGATTTCACGCCGCGGCCCATTTACAATGCCGTCCGGGCCTGGGCTCTGGGCGAATGAGGCCGGCCGGTGTAATATTGTTTTTTGGAGCAACTCTCTGTCTGTCCCGGAGGCGAACTGACCAATGGTGGAACCGAATATCAAGTTCGTAACCCGCACCCGGAGCCACGACTACTACCTGGTCAGGGAGGGGGACCGCTACTTCGTCCTGCGGGTGCCCCCGGAGGTTCCGGATAACTCCAAACGCCGGGTTGAAGCCTACGGCTACCGGGGCGAGCGGGTGCCCTGGGCATGCTTGCCTGATAAGGTGCGAAACTGGCTGGGCCGGGCCCGATTCGGTCCGGACGGACACTCCGAGTACGTCATCCAGCGGCCGAAGAAAGAGATCAGGCTGCCGGTCGAGATTACTTTAAGATAAAGACTGGTCGGCGGGGATGAAGCGGGTTGGCGTCCTCACGGGTGGGGGCGATTGTCCGGGTTTGAATGCGGTGATCCGGGCCGTTGTAAAATCGGCCGTCAGCCACTACGGCTGGGAGGTCATCGGGATCGAAGACGGCTACGACGGGCTGGTCGGCGAGCCCCGATTCCGGGTCCTCACACCGGCCGACGTTCAGGGGATTTTGCCCCGGGGCGGCACCATCCTGGGCACGTCAAACCGGGGCAACCCGTTCGCTGTGCCGGTCCGCCGGCCGGACGGCACGATCTTCTACGAGGACCGCTCGGAACAGGTAATCGAGAATATCGAGCGGCTGGGCCTCGACGCCCTCATCGCCATCGGCGGGGACGGAACCCTTAAGATCGGCCTGGAACTCATCGAAAAGGGCGTCCCCATTATCGGGGTGCCCAAGACCATCGACAACGACATCGCCGGCACCGACGTGAGTTTCGGGTTTGATACCGCCGTGGGGACGGCCACCGACGCGATCGACCGGCTTCACACCACCGCCGAAAGCCACCACCGGGTAATGGTTCTGGAGGTGATGGGCCGGAACGCCGGGTGGATAGGCCTCTACGCCGGCCTGGCGGGCGGGGCAGACGTGATTCTCATCCCGGAAATCCCCTTCGACCTGAACAAGGTTGCCGAGAAGGTTGCCAGTCGGGAGCAGGCCGGACGGCGGTTCAGCATCATTGTGGTGGCTGAAGGCGCCCGACCCGTCGGGGGCGAGCCGATTTTTGTAGAGCCCCCCGGCAACGGAAAATATGGCCGGCTCGGGGGCATCGGCAACCGGGTCGGGGCGGACCTGGCCGCCCTGACCGGCAAGGAAACCCGGGTAACGATTCTGGGCCACGTCCAGCGGGGCGGCTCGCCGACCGCCTTCGACCGGGTCCTGGCGACCCGGTTCGGGGCGGAGGCTGTTCGGATGGTGGCCCGGGGCGAGTTTGGTCGGATGGTGGCCCTGCGGGGCCAAGACCTGACAACCGTCGAGATTGCGGACGCGGTGCGAGTTCCGAAGCTGGTGGACCCGGACGGGGAGCTCGTCCGGACGGCCGAAGAGGTTGGCATCTCCTTTGGGCGCTAACCCTGCCCCCGCGGCCGACCGCGGCGACCCCTACGCTGCCGTCGCCCCTTTCTACGACCTGGAGTACGGCGACTATGACGCCGACCTGACCCTCTATCTGGAGCTTGCCCGCCGGACGGGCGGCCCCATCCTTGAACTTGGCTGCGGCACCGGCCGGGTGGCCCTGGCCCTTGCCCGGGCAGGCTACGACGTGGTGGGTCTCGACAGCTCCCCGGCCATGCTCGCCCGGGCCGAGGCAAAGCTGAGCCCGAGACTGCGGGGGCGGGTTCGGCTCGTCCGGGCCGATATGGCCGACTTCGAGCTCGCCCAGACCTTCGGCCTGATCATCATTCCCCTCGGAACGTTCGGCCACCTGACAACTGGGGAGACCCGGCTCGGGTGTCTGGCGGCTTGCCGCCGGCACCTGCGGCCGGGCGGCCTGCTGGGTCTCGACCTGCCGAATCCGCTGGCTCCCGGCTTTCTCGACGACGACCCGGCCCTGGTCCTGCACCGGGTCTGGGTCGACGGGGACCGGACCCTGACGAAATTTGTTTGCCGGCGGGTCGACCCGGTCGAACAGGTGGAGCGGGTTACCTGCTTTTATGATGAGGGCGGGCCGGGTGGTGGGGTGCGGCGGACGGTGTTTAACTATGAGCTGACTTTCCTGTTCCGCCGGGAGGCCGAATACCTGCTCGGACTGGCAGGCTTCGACGTCGAGCAGGTCTGGGGCGATTACGACCTGGGCCCCTATCACGCCGCGGCCGACCGGATGTTCATTCTGGCGAGGAGAAGGGATTGATCCGCATCGCCCTGGATGCAGTCGGCGGCGACCGGGGGCCGGAGGAGGTGCTTCGGGCGGCGGCCCTGGTGGCCGACCGCTACGAAATCACCCTGGTGGGCCCCCGGGAGCTGGTCGTTGCGGCGGCCCGGGCCGCCGGCGTCGACCTGGCCCGGTTCGCCGTCGTTGACGCCCCGGAAGTCATCGGGATGGCCGAGCATCCCAGCGAGGCGGTCCGCACGAAGCCGCGGTCGTCGGTTGCGGTCGGCCTGGAGCTGGTGGCCAGCGGCCGGGCCGACGCCTTTGTATCGGCCGGAAACAGCGGGGCAGTCCACGCCGGGGCCCTCCTCATACTTGGTCGGCTGCCGGGGGTTGACCGGCCGGGAGTGGCCACCCACCTGCCGACTTTCGGCGGCCGGATAATCATCATCGACGCCGGGGCCAATGCCGACTGCCGGCCCCACCACCTGCTCCAGTTTGGGGTGATGGGAAGCGCCTACTTCAGTTGCACCTTCGGCAACCCGTCGCCCCGGGTCGGCCTGCTCAATATCGGGGAGGAGCCCACGAAGGGGAATCTCCTTACCCGCCGGGCGTATCAACTTCTGAGCAGTTCGCCCCTTAACTTCGTCGGCAACGTGGAGGGCAAGGACCTGCCCTGGGATGTGGCTGACGTGGTTGTCACCGACGGGTTTAGCGGGAACGTGGCTTTAAAAACCGCCGAGGGTATCGGTGAGATGCTCTTTAAGGCCATCCAGGCCAAAATCAGCCAGCGGCTTCGCTACCGTCTCGGCGGACTGCTCCTCGCCCCGGCGTTCCGGGAGCTTCTGAGCCGCTACGACTACGCCGAATACGGCGGCGCTCCCCTGCTGGGAGTCCGGGGCGTGGTCGTCCTCGCCCACGGCCGGTCCAATGCCCGGGCCCTGCGGGGAGCCATTGAGATGGCGGCCGGGGCGGTCCGAACCGGTACGACCGACGCGGTGGCCCGGGCGATTGCCGGGTTGGTAAGCGCCGGCCCCGGCCAGCCGGTCCGGCCGGAGTTGGGCTGAAGGCCGATGGCATCCCGCCGGCGTCGGGGGCTATAATTTAGCAGCCAGACCCCGCGTCGTCGAAAGGAGTCGCAGAAGATGCACGGTCTTGGGCTGCTCCTCCGGCAGGGCTTAACCTACCGCGGCGGCCTCTATCAGCTCAGCTGGGTTGCCCACCGGATTGCCGGCCTTGGAACCCTCCTGTTTTTGACCATTCACATCGTCGATACTTCCCTGGTCTTCTTCGCGCCGGAGCTTTACAACCACGCGATTCAGCTCTATCGCAACCCGTTTTTCGGGATCGGCGAGGTCATCCTGGTTGGGTGCGTGCTCTGGCACGGCCTTAATGGGCTGCGCATCGCCGTAAGCGACTGGTTCCCCCACCTGTGGAGTCCTCAAACCCAGCGGCCGATGCTCACCGCGGTGGTTGTTGCGTTCCTGGTCCTGTATATTCCGGTGGCGGCTTATATGCTGGTTACCATTGTCGCCCGCGGTTTTATGGGAGGTTAGAGGATGGCCGCGTCTCCCCGCACGGCAAGGGTTGTTTCACCGGTCCGGCCGCGTTTTGACGTCTCGGTCTGGTCGTACATGCGCTGGTCGGGCGTTCTGCTCATCCCGCTGGCATTCGGCCACCTTGCCATCATGCACCTGATAAACAACGTTCACGTCATCGACGCCTGCTTTGTCTATTACCGGTGGGCGATGGTGGGCTGGCGGGTGTACGATGCCCTCCTCCTGTGGCTTGCGTATATCCACGGCCTGCTGGGTCTGCGCTATGTTATCGACGATTATGTCCATCAGCCGGGCCTGCGGCGGGGCCTTAAAGGGCTGGCGGTGGCCCTCGGTGTAGCCCTGTTAACCGTCGGCAGTGTGGCCCTGGTGGGCGGGGTCCGGGTGACGGAACTTCCGGGAGGTTGCTAGCCGTGGTCAGTCGGGCGCAAATTCACCGGCACCAGTTTGAGGCGGTTGTGGTTGGGGGCGGTGGCTCGGGCCTGATGGGCGCCCTCTACGCTTCCCGCCAGGTCCGCACGGCCGTCTTGAGCAAACTGCACCCCCTGCGCTCCCACACCGGGGCGGCCCAGGGCGGCATCGCCGCCCCGCTCGGCAACATGGAAGAAGACAACCCCGAATGGTACGTTTACGACACGATCAAGGGGGGCGACTGGCTCGTGGACCAGGATGCCGCTGAGGTCCTGGCCCAGGAGTCCATCGATGCCATCATCGAACTGGAGCACCTGGGCATGCCCTTCGACCGGACGCCGGAGGGCAAAATTGCCCAGCGCCGGTTCGGCGGCCACACCCGGAACTTCGGGGAGGCCCCGGTCATGCGGGCCTGCCACGTTGCCGACCGGACCGGCCACATGATCCTGCATACCCTTTACCAGCAGTGCATCCGGACGAACGTTAACTTTTTCGACGAGTTCTTCGTGACCGACCTGATCCTGGACGGCAACCGGGTTGCCGGCGTCGTCGCCATTGAAATCGCCACGGGCGACATCCACGTCTTCCACGCCAAGGCCGTTCTCTTTGCCAACGGGGGCGCCGGCCGGATCTATAAAGTTACATCCAACGCCCTGAGCCTGACCGGGGACGGCATGGCGATTGTCTGGCGGCGGGGCCTGCCCCTGGAGGATATGGAGTTCTTCCAGTTCCACCCGACCGGCATCTATAAGCTGGGCATCCTCTTGAGCGAGGGGGCCCGGGGTGAAGGGGCTATCCTCCTTAACGACAAGGGCGAGCGCTTTATGGAGCGCTACGCCCCGACCATCAAAGACCTCGCCAGCCGGGACGTCGTCTCCCGGGCGATCTACCGGGAGATCCAGGAGGGCCGGGGCATCGGCGGCCGGGATTACGTCTACCTGGACCTGCGCCCGGAAACCATCAACCGCTACCGGAGTGCCCCCGGCGGCCAGACGGTCACGGCCGAATACCTGGAAAGCAAGCTGCCGGATATCATCGAGTTTGCCCGGGTTTACCTGGGGATCGACCCCCTCAAGCAGCCGGTGCCGATTCAGCCGACGGCCCACTACGCCATGGGCGGGATTCCCACCGACCTGGACGGCCGGGTTATCCGGGACGGGAACAATACCCCGGTGGAGGGCTTCTACGCCGCCGGCGAATGCGCCTGCGTCTCCGTCCACGGTGCCAACCGGCTCGGAACAAACTCCCTGGTCGACCTGGTTGTCTTCGGCCGGCGGGCGGGCCGGCACATGGCCGAGTACTGCCGGGGGGCCGACTTTCCGGCCCTGCCCCCTGAACCTGAGGCCTACACGGTTGAGCTGGTCGAAAAGATCCGGAATGGCGGGAAGGAGCGGGCCGCCCAGATCCGGGCCGAGCTTCAGGAGACGATGCAGACCTACGTCAGCGTCTTCCGGGAGGAAGAGGGCCTGAAGAAGGCAATCACGAAGTTAAACGAACTGCGCTCCCGCTACGAGTCGGTGGGCATCGACGATAAGGGCCTGCGGTTTAACACTGCCCTGATTGAGACCCTGGAACTCGGCTCCCTCCTGGATGTTGCTGAGGCGACGGCCTACTCGGCCCTTTACCGGACCGAGAGCCGGGGGGCCCACTACCGGGAGGACTACCCCAAGCGGGACGACCAGAACTGGTTGCGCCACACCCTCATTTACCGGCGGGGTCGGGAGGTGAGCTTCGATTCGAAGCCGGTGGTGATAACCCGCTGGCCCCCAAAGGAGCGAGTCTACTAGACGTCGGAGGTTACCCGCCCGTGAAAGTCAAGCTGCGGGTTCAGCGCTTCAACCCGGAGCGGGACAGCCGGCCCTGGTGGGCCGAGTATGAGGTTGAAGTTGAGGAAACCGACCGGGTCCTGGATGCCCTCAACTACGTCAAGTGGTACATCGACGACAGTCTCACCTACCGGCGGTCCTGCGCCCACGGCGTCTGCGGGTCGGATGCGATGCGCATCAACGGGTCGAACCACCTGGCGTGCAAGGTGCTGATCCGCGAGGTCGTCGCCGACGGCGGGACGATTACAGTTCAGCCGCTTCTGGGCCTTCCGGTTATCAAGGACCTGGTGGTGGACCAGGGGCCGTTCTTCCAGAAGTACCGGCAGATCCTGCCGTACTTGATAAACGATGAGCCGCCGCCGGAGCGGGAGCGGCTTCAGTCGCCGGAGGAGCGGGCCAGGTTTGACGACACGACGAAATGCATCATGTGCGGGGCCTGCACCACGGCCTGCCCGTCCTTCTGGGCGAACGGGGAGTACGTCGGGCCGGCGGCTATTGTCCAGGCCCACCGGTTTATATTTGACAGCCGCGACCGGGGGGCCGTCGAGCGGCTCAAGGTCTTAAACGAGTGGTTCGGCGTCTGGCGGTGCCGGACGATTTTTAACTGCACGACGGCCTGCCCGCGAGGCATTCAGGTCACCCGGGCCATCGAAGAGGTCAAGGCCCTGCTCCGGAGTGGAAAGATATAACCGAAGTTTCGCCGGCTCACCTTCACAGCGGCCCCGTAAACCGGGTATACTGGGCGTGTCTGCGGCCGATGCAGGTCAGCTTCACCGAGCACGCCCGCGAGCGGATGGCCGAACGGGGCATACCGGAGGAGGCTGTTTACGCGGTGCTACGCAACTGGGATAGCTGTCGTCCCGCACCGAGGAGCGGTCGGTCGGTTGGAACCACGATGATTTACACTGGGTCATACGGCGGTCGAAATCTGAAAGTTTATGTACTAGTGGAGGGGAGGAATCCCATTCGGGTACAAACCGCTGTGTGGCAGGGGGATTGAAAATGGATAACCCCTTCAGACAGCTTGCCAAGTACTCTCAGGAAGCAGACGCGATCTACGTTTACCTTAATCCAGGACGGGTAGCATATTCCAAGTTCCTGGATGACTTGAGGGTCATCGATTTCAGCGAAGACGGCCGGGTGGTGGGGGTCGAGTTCCTCCAGGTAAGCGACGGGATCGACCTATCAGACGTGCCCGAGCGGGACAAGGTCGAGCGGCTGATTAATGACCTGGGGCTCGGGATAAAAATCTACGCCTGACGTCCGCTCAGGGGCACAAAGTACGAATCGAGGGCCAGCCTGAGGAGTTCGGGCTCAAGGGCCGGGGCAACGCCCGTGTAGTCGGCAATGTCCACCAGGTGCTCCACGATATCCCGGGGGTGGCAGGCCCGGGGTGTGATGTTGTGCTCCCGGTAGTACTCGAAGATAAAGTCGATGGCCGCCGGGTCGAACCGGATGCCCTGGGCTGTGCAGACCCGGCTCAGGATCTCGGCGTAGGCCTCCGGGGTCGGGTCCGGCACGTAAATCTTATACCGTATCCGCCGGAGAAAGGCCTCGTCCACCAGGCTGGTTGGCTCCATATTGGTCGAAAAGACCACCAGCGGGTCGAAGGGCACCCGCAGCCGCTGGCCTGACCGGAGGCTCAGAAAGTCCTCCCGCCGCTCCAGGGGAACGATCCAGCGGTTCAGGAGGTCCCGGGGTGAGATCTGCTGGCGGCCAAAGTCGTCGATAATCAGAATCCCGCCGTTGGCCCGGACCTGAACCGGCGCCTCGTAGTAGCGGGTCGCGTCGCTGTAGATCAGGTCGAGCTGGGCCATGGTAAGCTCGCCGCCGACCACCACCGCCGGGCGCCGGCAGAGAAGCCATCGCCCGTCGGTGGTCGAGAGCCCAAAGGTCTCAGGGTCGACGGTAAAGTGATAGGCCGGGTCGTAGACTTTTATAATCTCGCCGTCAAATTCGACGGCATGCGGGACCCAGATGTAGCCGCCGAAGAAGATCCGGGCGACCGTCTCGGCAATGGATGTTTTGCCGTTCCCCGATTCCCCGAACAGGAAAATGGACCGGCCGGAGTTGATGGCCGGCCCGAGCATGTCCAGAATCTGCCGGGGCAGAACCAGGTGGCTGAACGCCCGGCTTACCTCATCCCGGCCAACGCGCAGCCCGAGGATCGACTGGGTCTTAACGGCCTCGAAGTAGCGGTCCATCGGCACGGGCGCAACCCCGGCGTAAGTGGTCCGGGCGATGAGCTCGGCGGCCTTGTTGTAGCCCTTGTCCGTCAGGGTGTAGGCGTAGCTGGTAGCAAGGACCGATGCCCCGCCGGTGACCTCGACTAAAAGCTGGCGCCTGAGATTCTCCAGCACCCGCTCGACAACGTTGCCAAAGGGCAGGCCCATCCGCCGGGCGATGTCCCCGGCCGTGATGGTGCCGGCATAGTAAATAATTCGCAGGGCCAGGTCCGATAGAAAATCCAGGCTCAGACCGGTGTCCTTGATGGTCCGGATATCGGGCGGCAAAAAGAGGGGCAGGTCGGTCGGACTGCGACCGATTGGGCTTATCCGGTTGTGCATCGTTAGCCTCCAGACCCGAGTCTACGGGACACCTTGTCCGGCTGATAAGGTACTTTTGTCCCGGCCGGGCCTATAATCCAGGTTGATGAACGGGCAGTCCCGGGGCGGCGATGCCGGGGAGCCCCTGGCCTATCGGGTTGTTCGGGGCAGCTTCTGGCTTGCCCTCGGCTCGTATTTCCAGCTCGCCTGGGGCTTCGGGGCAAACCTTATCCTAACCCGGCTCCTCCGACCGGAGGATTTTGGCACCTATTCCCTCGCCCTCTTCTGGTTCTCGCTTCTCAACCTCCGGACCAAAATCGGAGTTGGGCAGGCGTTCGCCCAGCGGAAGGAGACTACGCCCGTCCTGGTCGGCACCCACCTCGGCCTCGACCTGGCGGCCGGTTTCGGAACCCTGTTCATCCTGGGGGCCGCGGCCCCGATCCTGGTCTGGCTCGGCTACCCGCCTGACCTGGCCTGGGCAATGCTGGGTCTCGGGGCAGTGGGCCTGCTGGAGGCGGCGGGGGCGACGCCCATTATCCTGCTGGATAAGAGCCTGCTCTTTCAGCGGACGGCCCTGGTCCAGGGTCTTGCCTTCAGCATCTCTTACCTGCCGGCCATCTGGGTTGCCCTGAACGGCGGCGGATACTGGGCGATCGTGGCCCAGAATGCCGTCTGCGCCGCCCTCGTCGGCCTCGGCAGCTGGTGGGCTGTCCGGGGAGACCCGGCGGCAATTCCGGGCCGGTGGCGCTTTGACCCAGCGGTTGCCCGGGACCTGCTCAGGTTCGGGGCGGCCGTGGGTCTGGCTACCCTCGGGGCGATGTTCCTGACCCAGTTTGATAACTTCCTGGTCGGGACGTTTGTGGGCGTTGCGGCCCTTGGGTTCTACGACCGGGCCTACCGGACGGCGCAGTGGCCGTCAACGCTGCTAAACGTCGTCGTCAACCGGGGGGCGTTTTATACTTACGCCCGCCTCCGGGATGACCCTCCCCGGCTCCACCGGACCGGAACGATGGTCCTGTGGCTGATTCTCATGACCGGGATTCCCATTGCCCTCGGGGTGGTCCTTGCCGCCCCCGAACTTATCAGTGCCCTTTACGGCGAGCGCTGGCTCCCGGCCGCACCTTTGCTCCGGCTCCTCGTCGTCTATTCGGTTTGCCGGCCGCTCTGGGAAACCGCGGCCGCCCTCTTCGTCGCCCTGGGCCGGCCGGGCCTGAACACCGCATTCACCGTCCTCCAGGCGGCAGTGCTGGCCGCGGCCGGACTGCCCCTCACCCTGCTCTGGCAGGCGACGGGCACGGCCCTGGGGGTCGGCCTGGCCTTTGGCCTCGGACTGGCCGTCACCTACCGGGAGGTTTTCCGGCTGACGGGGGTCAACCTCTGGGCCGAGCTCTGGCCGGCCCTGCTCGGCGCGGCCATTGTTGGGGGCGTCGGCTGGTTCGGGTGGGGTCTGCTTCCCCAGGTCAGTCCGGCCGCCCAGGTCGGCCTTAAATTCGGGTACGCCTTCGGCGGCTTCTGGCTGATTATGCTGGGGCTGAGGCCCCGAATCACCGCCGGACGGTTCGCCTACGTGGTTCGACTCCTCCGCGGCGGTTAAACGTTTCTCAGGGCAAGGACCTCCCGGACCGGCCGCCGGTCGCCGGTGCAGCTGATGAGACGGGGGCCGTCCACAAACTTAAGCTTAAAGCCGAGGGCCTCGTAGAGGCGCACAATCCGGTCTGTTGCCTGGTTGGAAATGACCACCGGACCCGGATGCTTTGCGAGAAAATGTGCAAGCCTTACCTGGTCCTCCCAGCCGAAGCCCTCAGGACTGTACTGGCGAAACTCGACATCGTACGGGGGGTCGGCGTAGATAAAATCTTGAGGCTCCAGGGGAATCTCTTCAAAGTCGCCGCAGGTAAACTCCCAGTTTTTAAAGACCAGGGCGTATTCGCTAAAGTCCCGCCGGTAATTTATCTCCCGGTACCGGCCGAAGGGGACGTTAAACTCGCCCCGGCGGTTGAATCGGCACAGACCGTTGTAGCAGGTGCGGTTAAGGTAGTAGAAGAGCTGGGCGGCCTCTTCGGAGTCGGCCCGGCCGGACCGGATAAGCTCATTAAAGCGCCTGCGATGCAGGTAATAAAGCTCAGCATCATTGGCCATCGGGATGGTAATCGCCAGTCCCCGCTTGAGCCAGTTGAAAAAGTTAATAAGGTGGGGGTTGATGTCATTTAAAAGGGCCCGTTCGGGCATGAGGCCTAAGGCGACGGCCAGCCCCCCGCAGAAGGGTTCGACCAGGCGGCGGTGACGGTGGGCCTCCCATAAAGGCTTAAGATACGGCACCAGCCAGCGCTTGCCCCCGGCCCATTTAAGCGGCGGACCGGGGGCCAGGGTGCCCCTGAGCATGCGGCCGGTCGTCACCGCAAAGATTCTATCTGATACAATGGGGTGACGAAGTGACATGGCGACCATGGAGGGAAACCCAATTGCCCCGTCGGCGAGCAACCCGGACCAGCGCCTTCGGCTCACCCGGCCGAATCAGCCACGACTCATCGGCCTTTTACGCCAGCCGTCTCTACCAGGGTTTACCCCAGGAACGGCGGGTCCCCTACCAGGAAAATCCCATCCCCCCGGAGGCTGAGGGCCGCATTTTCTGCAAGTCGGCTGAAAGCATGGACGAGCTGCCCGACTGCTGCGTTCACCTGGTCGTGACCTCGCCGCCTTATAACGTCGGGAAAGAGTATGACGAGGACCTTACACTTGATGAGTACCGGGCCTTTATCCGGCGGGTGATGGCCGAGGTCTACCGGGTGCTGGTTCCGGGCGGCCGGCTCTGCCTTAACCTTGCAAACCTCGGGCGCCGGCCGTACCTTCCCCTCCACGCCTTTATAATCCAGGACCTCTTAAGCCTTGGGTTTCTCATGCGGGGGGAGGTCATCTGGGACAAGGGGGCGAGCGCAAGCCCTTCGACCGCCTGGGGAAGCTGGGTCTCGCCCGCCAATCCAACCTTACGGGACACCCACGAATACATCCTGGTCTTCTGCAAGGAGACCTTCGCCAGGCCGCCAGTGCCGGGCCGGCGGCCGACGATTACGGCCGAAGAGTTTCTGGAGTTCACGAAGAGCGTCTGGCGGTTTGCGGCCGAGCGAGCTGACTCCGTAGGCCACCCGGCCCCGTTCCCGGTGGAGCTCCCTTACCGGTGCATCCAGCTTTACACCTACTCGGACGAGGTTGTTCTGGACCCCTTTACGGGGAGCGGGACAACCGCCGTTGCGGCGATAAGGGCCGGCCGCCGGTTCGTCGGCTATGAAATTGAGCCGGCCTACTGCCGCCTCGCCCAGCAGCGGATTGCGGCGGAGCGTACCAGGGTTCGACTTCCCGGGTTTGAGGCCGGCTAAATCCCGGGCCCCAAAACCCGGCCAGGTAGGGCCCCGGTGTGCTCGCCCCGGTCGATGACCACTGTGCCGTTGACGATGACATACTCGATGCCGGCCGGATACTGGTGGGGCTCGGTGAAGGTTGCCCGGTCGACGACCGTATTCGGGTCGAAGACGACGATGTCGGCAAAATAGCCCGGCCGGAGCTCGCCCCGGCCCCGGAGCCGGAGCTTCCGGGCCGGCTTTGACGTCATCCTGGCGATGGCCTCTTCCCAGCTGAGAACCTTTTCTTCCCGGACGTAGCGGCCCAGGACCCGGGGGAATGTGCCGTAAGTCCGGGGGTGGGGTTTGCCGAAGCCCATTATCCCGTAAGGCGCCCGGGCCGACGAATCCGACCCGATGAAGGTGTGGGGATAGCGCATCACCGTCCGGACGTCGTCTTCGCACATGCCGAAGAAGATCGCTCCGACGTACCCGCCGTTGGCGAGGAGGAGGTCGAAGACCACGGTGAGGGGGTCCTTGCCTTCGGCCTCGGCGACCTGGGCGATGGTGCGGCCCTCGTACTCGGGTGTTCGGGGCGAGTCGGCGATTAAGATCCCGTCCCAGCCGGCCCCCCGACTCAGGTTCTCGGCATTCTCGTACTCGTCGCCGGCTTCCCCGGCAACTCGCCGCCGAACGTCAGGGTCGGCCAGCCGGGCCAGAAGCTTATCATTGCCGCCCTCAAAGACCCAGCGGGGCAGGACAACCCCCAGGTTCGTGCTCGACGCAATGTACGGATACTGGTCGCAGTCGACCCTGACCCCCCGGCTCCGGGCCTTTTCGATAAGTTCGAGGCTCTCGTTGACCTTTCCCCAGTTCCGGCGGCCGACGGCCTTGTGGTGGCTTATCTGAACCGAAACTCCTGCCTCCTCCCCGATGCGGATCGCCTCGGCCACCGATTCGAGGAGCCGGTCGGCCTCGTTGCGCATGTGGGTGGCGTAGATGCCGTCGTAGGGGGCGATTACTTTGGCAAGCTCAATTATCTCCTCAGTTTCAGCGTAACAGCCGGGCGGGTAGATAAGGCCCGTCGCCAGGCCCAGGGCCCCCTGCTCCATTCCCTCGGCCAGGAGCCGCTTCATCCGGTCGAGCTCATCGAGGGTGGGCGGCCGCATCTCAAAGCCCATGACGGCCTGGCGCAGGGTGCCGTGGCCGATAAAGGTGGCGTAATTCTGGGCGATGCCGTTCGCCTCAATCCGTTCAAAATACTCGGCCAGGGTCGTCCAGTCCGGCTCCCGGCCGATTCGGGCGAGGGTTCGGGCGGCCGACTCCCGGGCCGTACCGACCAGGGGCGCCAGGCTCGTTCCGCAGTTGCCCGCCACCTCGGTGGTGACCCCCTGGCGGATTTTGCTCTCCATCCGGGGGTTCCCGAACATTGCCCAGTCGGAGTGGGTGTGGATGTCGATAAAGCCGGGGGCAACGTAGCGGCCGGCGGCGTCGATTTCCCGGGCCGCAACCGCCCCGGCCAGGTTGCCGACGGCCTCGATGCGGTCGCCCCTTACACCGACGTCGGCCGGGAAGCCGGGCCGGCCGGTCCCGTCAAAGACCGTGCCGCTGCGGATGATCAGGTCGAACTCGGCCACGGTCCTACTGGTCAAGGCCGGCGCTGCCCTTAAGGGCCGCCTCGTAGCGCCGGGCGACGTTCGCCCAGTTAATCGTGTTCCACCAGGCCGCAACGTAGTCCGGCCGGCGCCACTGGTATTTGAGATAGTAGGCGTGCTCCCAGACGTCGACGCCCAGGATGGGAATCTTCCCTTCCATCAGGGGGCTGTCCTGGTTGGCGGTGCTGAAGACCTCCAGGCCGCCGCTGGCGTTAACGGCGAGCCAGCCCCAGCCGCTTCCGAACCGGGCAATGGCCGTCTGCGTAAGCTGCTCTTTGAACTTCTCGAAGCTTTCAAAGTGGCGGTTGATGGCCTCGGCCAGGGCGCCGGTGGGCTGGCCGCCTCCGCCGGGACCCATGATGTCCCAGAAGAGGGTGTGATTGGCGTGGCCGCCGCCGTGGTTGCGGACGGCGGTGCGGATGTCCTCGGGAACCTCGTTAATGCGGCGCAGGAGCTGTTCGAGGGTCCAGCCCTGGAGCTCGGGGTGCTTTTCAAGGGCGGCGTTTAAATTGTTAACGTACGCCTGATGATGGCGGGTGTGGTGGATCTCCATGGTCTGGGCGTCAATGTGGGGCTCGAGGGCATTATAGGGGTAGGGCATCTCAGGCAGCTTGAACGGGTAGGGCATCAGGCAACCTCCCCTCGGTGGTCTCGGTCACTATGATAAGCAGGCCGCCGGCGGTGTGTCAAACCGGTGGACCCTACGAAGTGAGGACGACGTGCTTTACCAGGAACCGGTCAATGCGACTGAGGGCGTCCCGGATGGTTGCGGCCCGGGCCCAGCCGTGGCCCTCGCCGGGGTAAACCTGGTACTCGACGGTGCCGCCGGCGGCCTTAACGGCCTCCACCAGGGCGTCCGACTGGTCTCTGGTGACAACCCGGTCTTCGGCACCCTGCAGGACGAGGAGGGGCCGTTTAATCTTGGGGGCCAGGTTGATGGGCGACCGCTCCCGGTATTTCGGGTAGGCTTCGGGCAGGGGGCCGACGAGGGTGTCCAGGTAGTGGGCCTCAAGGCGGTGGGTCGTTTCGGCAAGGCCCAGCAGGTCGGTCACCCCGAAAAGGTCGACCCCGGCCTTGATCCGGTCGGAGGCGACGGCCAGAAGCATCAGAACCGTGTAGCCCCCGGCGCTCCCGCCCATCACCGCAACCCGATCCGGGTCGACGAGGCCCAGCCGGACCAGATGCTCGATGCCGGCCAGGGTGGCGTGGACGTCGTGGACGCCCCAGTTCCCCCGGAGGGCCTGGGTGTAAGCCCGGCCGTAGCCGGTTGAACCCCGGTACTCGGGGGCGAGCACGGCCCAGCCCCGCTGGAGGAAGTACTGGAGGACCGGGTCCCAGCGGGCGCCCCGCTGGCCGGTCGGCCCGCCGTGGATATCCACCAGAAGGGGCGGCTTGAACGGGGCCGGGTCCCGGACCGGCCGGTAGAACTGGCCGTAGACGGTGGCCCCTTCCAGGGCCCGCCAGCTTATATGCTCCGGCCAGACCAGGCCCAGGTTCTCGAAGCCGGCCGGGGCTCCGACCGCAAGGACCCGGCGTTGCCCGTCCTCGGGGTTTACGGCGACGACCTGGGGAGGCGCCGCCGACCCCGAATACAGGGCGATGACTTCCTGCCCATCGGAAGTCCAGGAAAGGGCGGTGAAGCTTCCGGGCAGTGTCGGGTCGCCGACCGGCCGGGCCGACGCCCCCTCCTCCAGACTGATGACCCGGAGCCGCCAGTGGCCGGCCTCATTCCGGGCGTAGATGAGCCGGCGGCCGTCGGGAGCCCAGGCGTAGGTTCGGGCGCCCGGACCCCACGCCGGCGGCCCGGCCTCGTAGTCTTCGGGGACGAGCGGACGGGGTTCGGTGCCGTCCGGATTCGCCACCCAGAGGTTGAGCCAGCCGCCGGCGTCGGAAAGAAAAGTCAGAAATCGGCCGTCAGGCGAGTAGCGGGGCTGACTTACGGCGACCTCATCGCCCCCGGCCACCAGCCGTCGCTGCCGGGTCGTCAGGTCGAGCAGGACAACCCGGCTCCCATCCCAGGCCATATTCGGCCGGTCCCACTCCTGCCAGACGAGAAACCGGCCGTCGGGCGAGAAGGCCGGGTCCAGGACGAAGTCGGCCCCGGCACTGGCCCGCCAGGGCCACCCGGTCAGGCCCGGGCTGAACTCAACAACGGCCACGTCGGCCGCATCCTCCCGCTCGGCCAGAAACGCGACCAGCCGCCCGTCGGGGGAGAAGGCCGGGGCCCGCTGGCGGCCCTCACCCTCGGCGAGCCGCCAGGCCCGGCCGCCGCCCACGGGTACAACCCAGAGCTTACCATCGGCCGCCGAGTAGACGACCCAGCGGCCGTCAGGCGACCAGTCGAACGCCCCGCCCCCGTAGGCCGCAGCCGGGGAAGCCGGCGGGTCGGTGGTGAGCATTCGGGGCGGGCCGCCTTCCCGGGGGACCACCATGATGGCCCCCCGGCCGTCATAGGATTCCAGGTAGGCGACCCAGCGGCCGTCGGGCGAGGGCTTCGGCTCGGCCAGGGACCGCATCTCGGCCACGGTGGCCGGGGTAAAGGCCGGTTCCCAGAGTCCGGGGCGTGGGGGGACTTTGGGTGGCATTTCAACCTCCGATAATCTGCCACTCCCGGCCGAGGTCGCCGAGGCCCTCGCAACCCTCCGGTGTAACCACAACCGCGTCCTCGATTTTCACGTGGCCGACCTCGGGGTGGAGAAATTCGGTTTCGACCGAGAGGACCATGCCGGGTTCAAGGGGGCGGGGATTGTCGGGGCCGATCCGGGGCTCCTCGTGGGAGACCATCCCGATGCCGTGGGCAACGAACCGGCCGTAAGGGGCGAAGGGCAGGGCCGACACCGCCGCCTGGCCCAGGCGCAGGAGCTCGTTGCCCGGCAGGCCGGGCCGGATTTCCCGGCGAACCCGGTCCTGGACCTCCAGGCAGGCGGCGTGCAGTTCCCGGGCCAGCGCCGACGGCTCGCCCAGACAGCCCATCCGGCAGATATCGGCCAGGTAGTCTCTATCCTCGCCGCCGGCATCAATGTGGAGGACCTGCCCTTCTTGCCAGCGGACGTCTGAGGGCGCCCGGAGCATGCCGGGACCCGCCGCCGTAAAGGCCCAGAGAAAGACCAGCCCCCGGCCGGTCATCTCCAGCTCGACCTGCCGGGCGACTTCCCGGGTCGTTATTCCCGGGCGGCCGGCCCGGAAGGCGGCGGCGATGGCTTCCGCCGTCCGGTCGTAGACCGACCGCAGGTGGGCGATTTCGGCCGGACTCTTGATGGCCCGCAGCTCGGTCAGCACCGGGGTGGCGTCAGCAAAGACGGCCGAAGGAAGCTCCCGGCGCAGAACCGCAAAGGCGTCCGCCGGCAAAAAGGACATCTCAACCCCGATGGTGGCCGAACCGTAGCCCAGCCTGGCGATGGCCCGGGCGGCCTGCTCGGCGGCCGGGACCGTCCCGGCCGGGACGGCGTAGCGGTCGGTAACGGGGAACCCGTCGGCCTTCTGCTGGCCATCCTCCCCGTGCCGGCCGACGTAAAACGCCCGGTCGAAATCGGCCCGGGGCAGGCCCAGCAGGGGCAGGTACTGCGAATCCCCGAAGCGGGTTGCCCGCTCGTAAAAGTGAAAGTAATAGCCGGTGAGGTAGCGGAGGTTGTGGCGGCTGTTGACCAGGAGCAGGTCGATCCCGGCCCTGGCCATCAGCCCGGAAAGCTTTGCCCGGTCCCACCCGAACATGCCTGGCCCTCCGGCGAAGGACTGCTATGATTTTAACTCTTCCGGGGGTTTGAGGCCCCGGAAGCGGGCGAAAAGGGCCAGGTCGTAGGCCGATTTTAACAACCCGGCGACGAGAAACGGCAGGCCGATGGCCGGGGCGGTCAGGGCAAAGCCGGCAAAGACGGGGGAGATGGCCGACCCGGCAGTCCGGGCAACGGCCGTGAGGCCCGCGGCGGCCGAGCGCTCGTCGGGGTCAACGACGGCCATGGTGTAGGACTGACGTGTCGGCACGTCCATCTGGGAGAGGAGGTGGCGGGCCAGCAGGGTGAGGGCGGCCAGGGGAAAGGCCGGCATGACGGGCACGGCCATAAGGAGCAGGTTGGAAGGCAGGTGGGTGAAGACCATAGTGTTAAGGAGGCCGAAGCGGCGGGCAAGCCGGGCGGCCACCGGGTACGAGAGGGCCGAGCAGAGGTTTGTGCCGAAGAAGAGGGGCCCGAGCTGGTCGGCGTCGACCCCGAACCGGAGGTGAAACCAGAGGGCGACGAAACTCTGGGCGACGAAGCCGCCGGCGAAAGCGTCGAGGGCGAACAGGCCGCACAGGCTGGCCACGGTCCGGCCGGACCGGTGAAGGCCCAGGATGGGACGGTCCCGCCCGGGAATGAGCGGGGCCTCCACCGCGGGTGAGAGGCGCCAGTAGATGCCGAGAAGAATCAGGCCGGCCCCGGCGTAGGCCCAGACCAGAAGCCGGTAGCCGGCAAGGCCTTCGAAACCCAGGTAGGCCGGAACGGCGGCGGCCAGGGCGCCGAGGGCCCCGGCCAGGGACCCGACCAGGTTGTAGCGGGCGAAGGCGGGCGTGCGCCCGGCATCGCCGGCGGCCTGGGCCAGGGCCGCCTGCTCGATGGGCAGGAAGGGGCCGACTTCGCCGCCCGACGGGCTGACCACGGCGAGGACGGCCGCCGCCACCAGCAGGGGCAGGGAATCTGCCAGGCCGAAGGCCAGGCCGCCGGCGGCCATAAGCAGGGCGGTCAGGCCGAGGATACGCCGGCGACCGAGGCGGTCGGCCACCGGGCTGAGGCCGAGGGTAAGGAGGGCAGCGCCGACCAGGGCGGCAGTAAAGACCAGGCCGATGGCCGCCCCGGTGTAGCCGAGGGCCTGCAGGTAGAGGCCAAGAACGACCGAAAGGGAGCCGTAGGCGAACATCCGGACGGCCCGGCTCGCCAGAAGGAGCCAGATATCAACGCCGGCGCGGGAGGGATAATCGGCCGGGGAAACCGATGTGATAGGCATCGGCAAGGGTATAGCTTGAGCCGGGCGGAGCCGTCAACCGGCTGCCGCCGAAGGCCGCATGCCCCTGAGCTCCCCCGTTAACGGTCTTCCGGCTCACTTCGCCCGGCCCTTGACAGTGGGGCGGTTCGAGGCTAATATTTAGTTAGCGCCTATACTAAGCACAGGAGGTTAGCGCAGTTGAGCTGGCAGATTGACCCCGCCCACTCCGTCGTTGAATTCTCCGTTCGTCACATGATGATCTCCCGCGTCCGGGGCCGCTTCGGCAAGTTCGAGGGCACTTTTAACCTCGACGAGGAACACCCGGAGCGCTCATCGGTTGAATTTACCGTCTACGTGGACAGTATCGATACCGGTGAGCCGAACCGGGACAACCACCTGCGCTCGGCCGATTTCTTCGACGTCGCCAACTTCCCGACGATGACCTTCCGCAGCACATCCATCGAGCGGGTCGGGCCGAACGTCTACCGGGTTAGGGGCGACCTCACAATCAAGGATGTTACACGGCCGGTGGAGCTGGAGGTTACCGATGAGGGGCGGAACAAGGACCCCTGGGGCAACCAGCGCTGGGGGTTCAGCGCCCGGACCACCATCAACCGCAAGGACTTCGGCCTGACCTGGAACGTTCCCCTTGAGGCCGGCGGCTGGCTGGTCGGCGACCAGGTAAATATCGAAGTGGAGCTCCAGGCCGTCAAGAAAGTCGCAAGCCAGGTGGCGTAAAGCTCCGGATCCGGCTCCCGGACCTGGCCGCAGGACCCTTCCTGCGGCCAGGTCGTTTTCCGGCCCCGGTTGCCTGACCTGTTTGCCGGTAGCGGGGCTTCTTAGTTTACCCTCGCTCCCCGTCGGACCGCGAGAGCCGGAAGGGTCCGGCTTTCTGGAAGCCGGCTGGAAGGGGCCCCCTGCCTTCAGGTATAATTGGTGGAGACAGCGCAGGAGCCTTGGAACCAATGGAAGCGCCTGCCGGTTCAGTCCGCCCACTGCCGCCGGACGCCGAACCCGAAGCCGGGCCCGGCCGTTTCAGCCCCAACCTTAAGCTCCTGTCGGTCGGGGGCGTTATTCTCCTGTCGGTCGCTTACCTGGTGTACATCAACCTCGGGTCCACTGCCGCCTACTACCTGACGGTCCCCGAGCTTCTAAGCCGGGCCCAGGCCGCCGGCGCGGTCGACCGGGTGCGGGTCGCCGGTTGGGTGGTGGACGGCACCGTCGAGCGGCCGGCCGGGGGCGGCCTCAAGTTCGTCATCGAAGAAGAGGGTGCCCGGATACCGGTGGTTTACCGGGGCGTCGTCCCCGATATCTTCGGGCCCGGCATCCAGGTCGTGGTCGAGGGCGACTTCCGGGACGGAACTTTCCAGGCGAAGACCCTCCTGGCCAAGTGCCCGTCGAAATTTGAAAGCCAGCTTCCGGCCCCGGCCCAGCAAAACTGACCGATATGTCCGAGTTCGGCCGCCTGGTTCTGATTTTTGCCCTCGGTCTGGCTATTTATAACCTTATCGCCGCCGCGGGCGGCGGCCGGCGCCTGAGCGCCCCGCTCCTTGCCAGCGCCCGGAACGGCCTCCTGGGGGTCGCCGTCCTCATGACCGGGGCGTTGGCGACCCTGCTCCTTGCCCTGCTGACCCACGATTTTTCCATCCGCTACGTCGCCGAAAACTCCAGCCTGGAGATGCCCCGCATCTTTATTTTCACCGCCCTCTGGGGCGGGCAGGCCGGGTCCCTTCTATTCTGGGCCTGGATGCTTTCGGTCCTCGGGGCCCTTGCCGTCTGGCTCCACTTCCAGGCCGAGGTCCGGCTCATCCCCTGGGTGATGGCCGTCATCAGCGGCGTTCAGGTCTTCTTTCTGCTGGTCCTCAATTTCCTGACGAATCCTTTTGAGAAGCTTCCGGTGGTTCTGCCCAACGGTCGGGGCCTCAACCCCCTCCTGCAGGACCCGGGTATGCTCTTCCACCCGCCGCTGCTCCTCAGCGGCTATGTGAGCTGGTCAATCCCGTTTGCTTTCGCGATGGCGGCCCTGATCACCGGCCGGCTGGACCGGGAGTGGCTCCCGGTCACCCGGGCCTGGGCAATGCTCGCCTGGCTCATTCAGGGGGCCGGGCTCATCGTCGGGGGGTGGTGGGCCTACCATGTCCTCGGCTGGGGCGGCTACTGGGGCTGGGACCCGGTGGAGAATGTCGCCCTCCTGCCCTGGCTGGTCGGGACCGCCTTTATCCACTCGCTCATGGTCCAGGAGCGCCGGGGCATGCTCAAGCTCTGGAACTTCGGCCTGATTATTGCCGCCTTCAACCTGAGCATCTTCGGCACGTTTATTGTCCGCAGCGGTGTTCTCACCTCGGTCCATTCGTTTGCTCAGTCGTCCGTCGGCCCGGCCTTTTTCACCTTCCTCGGTATCTCGGTGGTTGCCTCGGTGGCCCTGGTGCTTTATCGCCTGCCCGTCCTCCGGGCCCAGGGTGATTTCGAGTCCCTCCTTTCCCGGGAGGCGGCCTTTTTGCTCAACAACCTGCTCCTGGTCGGCATCGCCTTCGCGACCCTCTGGGGCACGGTATTCCCCCTCCTTTCGGAGGCGGTGCGGGGCGAGAAACTCACCGTCGGCCCGCCCTTTTACAACCAGGTGAACGGCCCGCTTCTGCTGGCCCTGGTGCTCCTGATGGGGGTGGGGCCGCTGCTCGGCTGGCGGAAGACGGGTCTCAGGGTTCTCCTGCGGGACCTGCTCGGACCGGCCCTCTTCGGGCTGGTGGTTATTGCCGGCCTCTACGCCGCTGGCATCCGGCTGGCCGAAGCCCTCCTCGGGTTCTGGGCGGTGGCTTTTGTGGCCGGGACCGTCTTTCTCGAGTTCTACCGGGCGGTGCGAATAAGGCGCCGGGCGATGGCCGAGGGGGTCCTGACGGCCCTCCTGCGGGTTATCGGCCGGAACCGGCGCCGCTACGGGGGATATATCGTCCACCTGGGCATTTTGATTCTGGCCGTAGGGGTCATCGGGTCAAACTTCTTCAAGCTCGAGCGGGAGTTTACCGTCCGGCCGGGCGAAACCTTCAGCCTGGGCCGCTATACCCTGCGCTTTGAGCAGGTCGGGGAGTGGACCGACCCTGGGGTCCGCAATGTCGGGGCGGCCATAACCCTCCTTGAGCCGTTTGAGCGGGAGCTTTTGCCTTACCGCAAGTTCTACCGGAACTGGGAGCAGACGCCGGCAAGTCACATCGAAATCGTGACAGTCGTGCCGTGGCTCGAGGACCTCTACGTCTTCCTGACGGGGTGGTCGGCTGATGGGTCGGCAACCGTACACGTCTTCGTCAACCCGCTGGTGCCCTTTGTCTGGCTTGGGGCGGCGGTGGCCCTCTTCGGCGGGGTGGTAGCGGCCTGGCCGGCCCGACAGGCGCGGTTTGCGCCGGCGGCCGTCCCGGCCCGGGGGGTGGTTGCCGGTGGGGACTAGGCTCGCCCTTGTGACCCTGACCGTTCTGGTTGCCGTGGCGCTGGCGGTTCCCGTTCGGGCCGACGACCTGGACAACCGGGCCCGGGAGATTGCCAAGAAGCTTCAGTGTCCGGTTTGCCAGACCATCTCGGTGGCCGACTCCCCCTCGGAGCTGGCCGCCCAGATGCGGGCCATCATCCGGGAGAAGCTCGCCGAGGGCTGGACCGAGGATCAGATCATCAATTACTTTGTCGAGCGCTACGGGGAGGGCGTTCTCCTGGAGCCGCCCCGCCAGGGCTTCGGCCTCCTCGCCTGGGTGGGGCCGGCGGTTGTGGTTGTCTTCGGCCTGGCCATCATCACCGCGGCGGTGCGGGCCTGGGTCCGGCCGCGGCCTGAGGCCGAGCCGGCCCTGGACCCCGGCGATGAGGACCGCTATGCTCCCGAACTGGAGAGGGCGGTGAAGGATGCCTGAAGTCGGGGTCATCCTGGCCGGGCTGCTGGGCATCGGGGCGGTTATTTTCGTCGCCTGGCCCCTTTTCAGGCCGCCTGAGCGGACCGCTCAGCCGGAAGACCTTCCGGAGGACCGGCTCCGGGAACTTATTGAGCGGCGGGAGGTGGCCCTGAATGCCCTCCGGGACCTGGAAGAGGATTTTCGGCTCGGCCGCATCGACGAAAAGGAATATAAGACCCTGCAAGCCCGCTACCGCCGGCGGGCTGTAGCCGCCCTCAAGGCCGTGGACCAGGCCCTCGGAACGAACACTGAGGCCCTGGAGAGGCTCATCGAGCGGGAGATTGCCCTGGCCCGGCGGCGGTGCCCGGACTGCGGCCGGCCCCTGGCCGAGGATTTTAGATTCTGCCCGCACTGCGGCCAGCCCCTGGATGTTTCGTCCCTGACCGGACGATGACCAGACTTTTGGTGATTTTATCTCTGCTCGCAACCCTGGGGCTGCTGGCCGGCCCCGGACCGGTTTGGGCCGACCAGCCCGACTACGGGGTTGTCGGGCAGGTCCAGAATGGAACGCCGGGCGGGGCAGTCCCGGAGGGGCTCGAGGTCCGGCTCGCCGTCTTCCAGAATGACCAGGTCGTTGATACCCTGACGACGAAAGCCGATGCCGGCGGTAACTTTGCGTTCACCGGCCTTAAGGCCGACCCTGGCTACACCTACGTGCCCTGGGTCTGGTATCAGGGGGCGTCGTACTTTGGCCGGCAGGTAAGTTTCGTCAATGTCGAACCGGTTCAGCGGGCGGATATCACCATCTACGAGGCCACCGACTCGGCTGAGAAGGTGGCCATTCAGGTGCTCAGTATTGCCGTTGCCGACGTCAACCCCGACCAGAACCAGCTTGTTATTTTCAGCCTGGTAACGTTTTCCAACCGGGGTGACCGGACCTACGTCTCCCGGCCGATGGGCCTGGACGTCGGTTTTCTGCCCCTGCCGATTCCGGCGGATGCCCGGAATATCGTCTTCCACAGCGGCCCCCAGCCCGAAGACCTGCTCCGGACACCCCAGGGGTACGGGGTTGCCATGTCGGTGCCCCCCGGCGACCTGGACCTCGCCTTTGCGTACGTGCTCCCATACGACGGGGGGAGGCGGCCCGTCGCCGTGAGCCCGGCGTTCCCCGTCGAGCGGCTGCTGGTCCTGGTGCCGGCCGGCTCCCTCGGGGCCGAGGGCGCCGGCCTGACGGCCCACGGCCAGGTCAATATCCAGAACCAGACCTTCAACCTCTACGTGGCCACCGGCCTTCCGGCTAATACGCCGGCCGAATTCAGCCTTACCGGCCTGCCCGAGCCGGGACTGCTCGCCCGACTAACTTCAAGCCGGGTCCTGCCCCTTGCGGTTGCGGGCGGGGTTGGGGTGGTCCTGGCCGCCCTGGGCCTTGTTTGGGTCCGCCGGCGGGCCGGCCGCCAGACGGCGGCGTCTTCGGCCGAAGACCTGGCCGGGCGGCGGGCCCGGCTGGTGGCCGCCCTGGCCGAGCTGGACGACCGGTACGAGCGGGGCGAGGTCAAGTCCGACGAGTACGCCGAGCGGCGGGCGGCCCTTAAGGCCGAACTGCTCGCGGTGACCCGCGTGCTGGCGGCCAGACAGGAACAGGAATGAAGGCCGCGATTCGGGTGGACGGCCTCGAGAAGCATTACGGGCTTACGGCGGCCCTGCGGGGCATCGGGTTTGAGCTCGGACCGGGGCAGGTCTGCGTTCTGCTGGGCCCAAACGGGTCGGGCAAGACGACTCTCCTTAAAATCCTGGCCACCCTGGTCCGGCCCGACCGGGGCGTTGTGGAGGTCGGCGGCTATGACGTTCGCCGTCAGGGCCGGCTCGTCCGGAACATCATCGGGGTTGTCGGCCACCAGACCTATCTTTACGAGGAGCTGACGGTGGCCGAGAACCTGCGGTTTTACGGCCGGATGTACCGGGTGCCGGAACTGGAGCGGCGCATCCGGGAGGTTGCCGGGCTCCTGGGCCTGGAAGACCGGCTTGAGACGCGGGTCCGGGCCCTCTCCCGGGGCTTCCAGCAGCGGGCGGCCCTGGCCCGGGCCCTTCTCCACGACCCGCCCATCCTGCTCCTGGACGAGCCGACCACGGGCCTCGATGCCGACGGCCGGCGGCGCTTCGGCGAAATCCTGGCCGACCTGCGGACCCGCGGCGGCACCGTCCTCTTCAGCAGTCACGCCTTCGAGCTCGAGCGGGACTGGGCCGACCGGGCCCTGGTCCTCTCGGCCGGCCGGCTGGTTTTTGATGGGCCGGCGGCTGGCCTCGACGCAGGTGTCCTCGCCGGGCTCCTTGCCGGGAGGGGGGCGGACCGTGTCCGGGTTTGACCGGCTGGCGGCCCTGGTGGCCAAGGACCTCCTCGTCGAACTGCGGTCCCGGGAGGTCGCCTACTCGACCCTGGTTTTTGCCCTGCTGGTCCTGCTCATCTTCAACTTTGCCTTTGAGCTCCGGGTCGAGAATCTTCAGGCCCTTGCCCCCGGGGTCCTGTGGGTGACCTTCATCTTTGCGGCGGTCCTGGCGTTAAGCCGGCTCTTCGCGGCCGAGCGGGACCGGGGCGCCCTGGAAGGCCTGCTCCTGTGCCCGGTTGACCGGGGAACCATCTACCTGGCCAAGCTCATAAGCGCCCTGGTCCTGATGCTGGCGGTCGAGGCCGTTGCGGTTCCGGTTTTCATCGCCCTCTTCGGCCTGAACCTGCCCCTGGGTCCCCTCGGGCTGGTTGCGTTTCTTGGGAGCCTGGGATTCGCCTCGGTGGGGACGCTCTTTTCGGCCCTGGCCGCCCACACCCGGACCCGGGAGGGACTTCTGCCCTTACTGCTTTTCCCGATATCGGTCCCGGTTATTATTGCCACGGTGAAGGCGACCGGCGGGGTGGTGGCGGGCGAGCCCTGGGGCGTGACTTTGCCGTGGCTCCAGCTTCTGGCCGGCTTCGACGTCCTGTTTGCCGGGCTGTCTTACCTGGTTTTTGAGCTGGCGGTGGAGGAGTAACCGGAAAGGAGGACCTGCCGTGGGCTGGATCCGACGTCTCGAATGGCTGGACCTGCTCGGGATTCTCACCGGCCTGAGCCTGATGGCCGGGCTCTACTTTGCCCTGGTTTACGCCCCGACCGAGCGGCTTCAGGGGCCGGTTCAGCGGATCTTTTACTTCCACGTCCCGTCAGCCTGGGTATCCTACCTGGCCTTCTTCGTGGTCTTCGTGGCAAGCATCCTCTACCTGTGGCGGCGGTCGGCCTTCTGGGACCGGCTCGGCCGGGCCTCGGCTGAGGTCGGGCTGGTCTTTACGACCCTGACGATAGTTACCGGGTCGATCTGGGCAAGGCCTATCTGGGGGACCTGGTGGACCTGGGATGCCCGGCTGACGACAACCCTCATCCTCTGGTTTATCTATCTGGCCTACCTGGCCGTGAGGTCGTATATTGCCGACCCGAACCGGGCGGCCCGGTTTGCGGCCATTCTCGGCATCATCGGGTTTGTCGACGTGCCGATCATCCACATGTCGGTGGTCTGGTGGCGGACCCTCCACCCGGAGCCGGTGGTGGTGCGGGCGGAAGGACCGGCCCTGGAGCCGCCGATGCTGGTCGCCCTTTTGGTCGGCCTGGCAGCCATGACCCTGCTCTACGTTTACCTGCTGGTCCACCGGGTTATGGTTGAGGAGACCCGGGACGACCTTCAGCTTATCCGACAGAGGCTGGCTGAATGACCGACAACACGGTTTATCTCTTTGCGGGCTACTCGGTCCTTTGGCTTTTGAGCTTCGGATACCTGCTTTACCTGGGCCGGGCGGTCCGGGAGCTCCGGCGGGAAGTAAAGGCCCTGCGGTCGCTGACCGAGCAGGGGCGCCGGTGATATATCCGGACCGGGCGGCTAAGGGGCCCCGCCCCGGATCAGGGGCAGGAAAAGCCGGGCCGCAACCTGGACGAACTCGTCGGCCCCGATGTCGAAGCCGCCGGCCCAGGGCCGTGGCTGGCCGTCGATGTCCACGGTCACCCCGACGTCGGTACCCCGATTGATGGCGGCCGAGTCCGACTGGATGTGGTAGTCGAGCCCCCCGGGGTTTACAAACTTCGGGTCGCCGGTCAGGTCGTTGCTTGTGGTGATGCCGCCGCCCAGCGTCTGCCGGCCTGAAAACCCGTTCCAGAGGGTGTAGTTGACGGCGACGCTGACGCCCATCCCGCTGGACCCGATTCCGTAGCTCCCGGTAAAGCCTGCCCGCTCGGACCAGATGTTGTTAACAAAGTTCGTTCCCTGGACGTAGTCTGAAAGAAAGACCACCGCGGCCAGGGGGTTGCCCGCTGGGGGCGCGTGGTCGGCCAGGGTGTTGAAGTAGACGCTGCCGGAGGTGGGCACCGCCTGGGTGCCGCCCAGCCAGAGGGCTATGCCGGTGCCCGCGCCGGCGACGGCGTTCTGGGCAAGGATGTTGTTGGTGAGCTTGAAGTCGGACGTCCGGCTGATGATTCCCCCGCCGCCGATAATGGGGGTGACGCCCCCGGAGCCGGTTGCCTGGTTCTGCAAGACCTGATTGCGCAGGAGACGGACACCGCCGGCGGCCTGAAAGGTCTGCAGGCCCTGGCCGGTTAAGGAGCGGGTCGTCACGACGAAACCGCCGCCCTGGGAAGCAAGGTTTGACTGAATAAGATTGGCCTCAATGAGGGCCGGGCTGTCAACGGCGTAAATTCCCCCACCCAACCCGACGGCCCCGCTGGCCGCCGCCACGTTGCCGCGGATTTCGTTCTGACGGACCTCGGTTGAGCTTCGGCTCGCGTAAATGCCGCCGCCCTGACCGATAACATTAGGGTTGCCCTGACTGGCGGCCTGATTATTGACGATACTGCTGGCGATGATCCGGGTGGCGCTCGATTCGAGGGCGATGCCGCCGCCGAGGCCGGCGGCGCTCTGCCCGTTTGAGGCGACATTCTGGGTGACGGTGCTGGCTGAGACGGTCCCGTCGGAACCCTCCCGGAAGGCGAGCCCACCCCCGAAGCCAAAGCCGTAGACGCTGGCCGTGTTCACGGTCACCGTAAGCTGACGGATGGTGAGGCTGGACCCCGAGGCCCAGACCCCGCCCCCTTCGCCGGTGGTCCCAATGCCCGTTGCCGGGTCCTGGTAGTCCGTTGCAATGTTTGACCGCACCTCGATGCCGGTCAGCTGGGCGGCGGCGCCCTGGGCGGCGATGGCCCCGCCGTAGCCGGGACCCTGGCGGGCGGCGTAGTTGGCCGTGAAGGTGCCGCCGCTTACGGTCACGCCGGAGCCGGTAAGAAAGAGACCGCCGCCGTAGCCGGAGGCCGGCCCCTGGGATGCGATATTGGCATTGAAGACCGTCCCGGTCAGGGTAACGGTGCCGCCGGCCACGTAGGCCCCGCCCCCCTGGCCCTGGTCGGCGGAGCTTCCCAGATTTGCCCGGAAGCTGGCTCCCGAAACCGAACCGGAGCTTGCGGCGAGATAGAGGCCGCCGCCCCGTCCTGGTCCCCCGACCGATGCGACATTATCCTGAAAGACGACCGCCCCGATATTCACCTGGCCGCCGGCCACGTAAGCCCCGCCCCCGTCCCCGCCGCCGGCCTGGCTGGCCACGTTCTTTACAACCTGCACCCCCGAGGTGAACGTGAGATTTGTGCCCTCAGCGTAGAGGCCGCCCCCCTGCCCGGTCGAGCTCCGGCTGGCAATGTTGTCCCGGAGCTCGGTGTCCCCGATGGTTACGGTCCCGCCGGTTACAAAAATTCCCCCGCCCCGGCCCGACTGCCCGACGGCGGCACCGTTGCCCTGGACGATGGTTGCGCCCCGGGCCGATGCCCCGATGGTGGCGGTCGAGTTGCTCAGGTAGAGGCCTCCACCGTCCCCACCTGCCTGCCCGGCGAGATTCCCGACGAACTTTGTTCCGCGGATGGTCACCGTGGAGTTGGCGATAAAGGCGCCCCCGCCCTGGCCCTGACCGTCGCTGGCCCGGTTCGAGGCGAATTCGCAGTCCTCGATGGTGAGCTGGGCGCCGGCGGCGTAGAGCCCCCCGCCGTTTCCCCCAAGCTGGGACGCATTGCCCTGGGTGATTTTCAGGTTCCGGAGGGTTACGGTGCCGCCGTTAATGACGATGCCCCGGGCCGCGCCCGCCGGGGCGATGGTTGGGGTCCCAGACGGGTCGCCCTCCAGCGTCAGGGATCTGCCTAAAGTGTCGACAACCTGAGGGGCGCCGCTGGCCTGGGTGTAGATGCCAGGGCCAATACGGATAATGTCGCCGTTCTGGGCGGCATTAACCGCATCCTGAATGGTGGTGTAGCACGGGGAGCCTGGGCAGGAGCCGGTCTGGCTGACGTAGCGGACGGTCTGGGCGCCGGCCACCATGGGTCTGAGGGCCCAGCTGGCCGCAAGCCCGGCGGCCGTGAGAACCAGGCCCGCCACCAGGGCCCATCTCAACCCTGATATTCCCCCTGCCAGCAATTTATTCATCGGCTCGGCTCCGCAAAAATCAGGGCCGGCTTTCCCGAGAATTTTAGCCGGTAGCATACAGCCGGCCCGGCCCTTTTTCCACATCCTTTTGTACGTTTTGTTATAAACTTTGCCTGGTGGACTTATGTCGGTTCTGAAGACAGCTGACCGCCGCATCCGGATTCAGCCCCGCCGGGTCCTGGTTGTTGCCGCAGGGGTCGGCCTGGGGCTTCTGCTGGGCGGGGCGACCGAATCGGTTTACGCCGTTCAGGGCGGCTTGGCCGGATTTGTCTCCCTGCTGGCCCTCGGCTACGCTTTCGGGGCGGGCATGGTGGCCGCCGTGAACCCGTGCGGCATCGTTCTCCTGCCTGCCCTGGTGACCTACTACCTTGGCCGGGAGCAGGCGGGACCAACCTTGGGCCGGGTCGGGCGGGCCCTGCTTCTCAGCATCATGACCACTGCCGGGTTCATCGTTCTCTTCGGTGGGGTCGGCCTCATTCTGGGGGCCGGGGGACGGGCGCTGGTCGATTTCTTCCCCTTCGCCGGGGTCCTCATCGGCCTGATCTTTGCCGGTCTGGGAACCTGGCTCGCCCTCCGGGATGAAGGCTTCGGGATTGCCGCCGCCGGCCGGTTCGCCGGGTTCGGGGCGGGCGGGGGCGGCCTTCTTTCGCCGTTTCTCTTCGGCGTCGGCTATGCCCTGGCTTCCCTGGCCTGCACCCTGCCGGTCTTCCTGGTGGTGGTCGGGTCCGCCCTGGCCGCCGGCAGTCCGGCCGACGCGGCGGTCAGGTTCCTCTCATACGCCCTGGGGATGGGTCTGGTGTTGAGCGCCGTCATCGTGGCGACATCAGTTTTTCACGCGGTCGTAGCGCGGTTTATCCGGGCCGTCGTCCCCCACGTTCACGCTGTCGCGGCGGCGCTGCTGGTGGGGTCGGGGGTATTTTTAGTCAAATACTGGCTCGAGGCCCTCGGCCTGCTCCGCTGAGGGGGTAAAATATAACGAGAGCCATTCGGGGAGGTGCTGACATGGCTGAGCTTCACGGGAAGCGCGTCGCCATCCTGGTCGAGAACAACTACGAGGACCTGGAGTTCTGGTACCCCTATTACCGGCTGAAGGAGGCCGGGGCGGAAGTGGTGGTGGTTGGGTCCGGGGCCGAAACCTACCAGAGCAAGCACGGCTATCCGGCTAAGGCCAGCACCTCGGCGGATAAGGTCAGCGCCGCCGAATTCGACGCGGTCATTATCCCGGGCGGATATGCCCCGGACCTGATGCGGCGGCACCCGGCCATGGTCAAGCTGGTGCGGGAGGCCGTCGAGCAGGGCAAGGTGGTGGCGGCCATCTGCCACGCCGGCTGGATGCTGGCCTCGGCCGGGGTGCTCCGGGGCCGGACGGTTACCGGCTTCTTCTCCATCAAGGACGACCTGATCAATGCCGGGGCGAACTACGTCGACCAGGAGGTCGTCCGGGACGGCAACATCATCACCTCCCGGTTCCCGGCCGACCTGCCGGCCTTCATGCGGGAGACCATCGCCGCCCTGGCCGGAGTTCGGGAGGCCGTAAAGGCCGACTGACGGGCCGCAACTTTAAAAACTAAAAATCCGGCTTCGCTGCGGGAGCCCGGGGCCGGCCGGGCTGAGAGGGCAACCGGGGCCGTCAGTCTGGTGACGGTCCGCCGTTGCCGACCGTTCGAACCTGAACCGGGTAATGCCGGCGTAGGAAAGCGCATCGGTTAAGACGGGGCGCCGAACGCCGAGGCCCGGTGTTCGGCGCCGAACTTTTTAAGGAGGTTCGACAATGCAGACGCCGCCGCGGGTGCTGGTGATTGCCGGCTCGGATTCCGGGGCCGGGGCCGGAATCCAGGCCGACTTAAAGACCATCTCGGCCCTCGGGGCCTACGCGACCACCGCCATCACAGCCATTACGGCCCAGAATACCCTGCGGGTTACGGCCGTCCATGAGCTTCCCCCGGAGATGGTGGCGGCCCAGATTGACGCCATCATGGTGGATATCGGCACCGACGCCGTCAAGACGGGGATGCTCGCCAACGCCGACATCATCCGGGTTGTGGCTGACAAAATCCGGGAGTACAACCTGACAAACGTCGTCGTCGACCCGGTGATGGTCGCCAAAAGCGGCGACCCTCTCCTGCGCCCGGATGCGGTCGCCGCCCTGCGGGACCTGCTCTTCCCCCTGGCAACGGTGGTCACCCCGAACATTCCCGAGGCGGAGGCCCTGCTCGGGGAGAAAGTTATCGGGCTGGACGGCATGCGCCGGGCGGCCGAGAAGATCCGCCAGCTCGGGCCGCAGTACGTCGTCGTAAAGGGCGGCCACGGGGAGGGGCCGGCCATCGACGTGCTTTATGACGGCCGGGAGTTCCGCGAGTTTCACGGGCCGCGGATAAACACAACTTCGACCCACGGAACTGGCTGTACCTTTGCGTCGGCCATCGCCGCCGGCCTGGCGGCCGGCTATCCCGTTCCGGAAGCAGTTGGCCGGGCCAAGGAGTACCTGACCGAGGCCCTGCGCCGGGCCTTCCCCCTGGGCCGCGGGAAAGGTCCGGTGAACCACTTCTACCGGTGCTGGGCCGAGACGGCCCGCCGGCGTTAGGCCCCTCACTCAGGCCTCCAGCCTGACGTCGCCGTCCCGCTCCCTCTTCCGCCCGCGGGAGGGGAGGTGGGGGTGAGGGTAAAAGCTCCGAGGCTGGCGCAGGGCAATTGCCGGCGCCCCGTCGGCGCGGTTATAATAAGCCAGCTTAAGGCGGGTCCGAAATTTGTCAATCGGAGGAGGGCGATGGCCGAGAAGGATTCCCTGGAGCTGGCCTGGGAAGTTGCGGACCGCTGGCACTGGTTTTACAAAAAGGGTCTCATCAGCCGGCGGGACTTTCTTAAAGCTGTCCTCGTCTCGGGCGGGGTAACGGCTGCCGCCTGTGCTCCGCAACCGGCTGCCCCGTCTCAACCCGCCGGCGAACAGCCCAAACAGCCGGCAAAGGACACTATCAGCGCGGCCTTCGGAAGCGACCTGCCGAACCTGGACCCCCATATGCACTTTCTTCGTTTCGGGATCATCTTTCACTACCATGTTTTTGACAACCTGGGGGTCCGGGACCCCAAGACGATGCGGATTGGGCCGCACCTCGCCACTTCCTGGAAGCCCATTGACCCCACGACCTGGGAGATCGAGCTCCGGCGGGATGTGACCTTTCATAACGGCGACCCCTTTACGGCCGAGACGGTCAAGTTCAACTGGGAAAGGATAACGAACCCCGAGCAAAAAAGTCCCCAGCGGGGCAACCACGAGCAGATTGCCGGGGTGGAAGTTGTTGACCGCTACAAGGTCCGGGTGCATACCAAATCGCCCTACCCGATTTTTGTTGAGCGGCTCCAGAACTTCCAGATGGTGCCGGAGAAGGTCATCAGGGAGAAGGGCGACGCCTGGTTTGCCGAGCATCCCATTGGGACCGGTCCGTATAAGTTTGTTGAGTGGAAGCGGGACCAGTACATCCTGACCGAGCGCAACGACAACTACTGGGGGCCGAAGCCCGCCTTTCGGTATTTCAAGTACGTGGTCATCCCCGAAGTGACTACCCAGATTGCCGAGCTTCTAAACGGCAACATCGACGTCATGCGGGCCGTGCCCACCGACCAGGTGAACACGATTAATAATTCCGGCCGGGCAAAGGTTGTAAGCCAGCGCATCCTGCGCACAGGTTTTGTCGGCCTCGACGCCAGGGGCCGGACGGCTCCGAATCCGTTCATGGATGTGCGGGTGCGCAATGCGGCCAACCATGCGGTCAACATTGACAGCTACATCAAGAGCCTCCAGCCCGGGGGGGACCGGACGCCGGCCCTGGTGAACCCCATGGCCTTCGGCTACGACCCGGCCATCAAGCCCCACGAGTACGACCCGGACAAGGCCAAAGCCCTTCTGGCCCAGGCCGGCTACCCTCAGGGCTTCGAGGTGACCTTTAACCGGACCAATGCCTCCCTTCTGCCCAATGCCCGGCAGGTTTACGAGGCGATGCAGCGGGACCTGGAAAAGGTGGGCATCCGGGCCAAGTTCCAGGTTCATGAGGACCGCGCCTTCACCGACATGGTCTCCCAGGGCAAGGGCGGCCCCATGTACGAGTGGTCGTGGGGCTATTACTCGGTCTTTGATGCCGACGGGATCCTCTGGGACATGCTCCATTCGTCGAGCCCCTTTAGCTATTATCAGAATCCGGAGCTGGACCGGCTGCTGCTGGAGGCCCGGTCGACCCTGGACGAGGAGACCCGCAAGCGGCTTTATTCCCGGGCCCAGCAGATCATCCGGGAGGAGGCCCCGGCGATCTTCATGTGGGGCTTTCACCAACTCTGGGCCGTAAGCACCGCCGTGAACTGGATGCCCGACCCGGACGAAATCGATAAGTTCTATACGGCCAAACCGGCCTAAAGGGCCCCTGAGGCCGGCCGATGACTGCATACCTTGCCCGGCAGGTCGTTCAGCTGGCGGTCGCCGTCTGGGGCATTTCGGTCATCGTCTTCGTCGTGAACTTCGTCATCGGCGACCCGATAAACGCCCTGGTGCCGCCGGAGACGCCGGAGGAGACCCGCCAGCTCCTGCGCCACCAGTACGGGTTCGACCGGCCCATCCTGGTCCAGTACCTGGATTTTGCCCGGGGGGCGATTGTCGGCAACTTCGGCGAATCGTATCTTTTCAAGAAGCCGGCGCTGAGCCTGGTGGTCGAGCGCCTGCCGGCAACCCTCCAGCTTACGGTTGCCGGGATGGGCGTTGCGATTCTCATTGCGATTCCAGTGGGGATAATCTCGGCCTACTGGCGCTACTCCCTCATCGACAATATCGCCACGATTGTTGCCGTTGCCGGCCAGGCGATGCCCATCTACTGGCTCGGGCTGATGCTTATCCTGCTCTTTTCGGTCCACCTGCGCTGGCTTCCGGCCTCGGGGTACGGGACGCCCCAGCACATCATCCTGCCGGCCTTCTGCCTCGGCGTTTTCACCGCCCCGGTGGCGATGCGGCTGGTGAGGTCCGGTATGCTGGACGTCCTTTCGCAGGACTACATCCGGACGGCCCGGGCCAAGGGCCTGACCGAGTGGGCGGTGGTGGTCGGCCACGCCCTCCGGAACACCATGATTCCGGTCATTACTGTCCTGGGCCTCCAGTTCGGCCAGCTGATGGGCGGGGCGGTCATCACCGAGACGGTGTTCGCCTGGCCGGGTGTTGCCCTTCTCCTTATCAACGCCATTTACCGGTCGGATATCCCGGTAATGCAGGCGGCGGTCATTATCCTTGCCCTCATCATTGCCGGGGTAAACTTCCTGGTTGATGTGATTGTGGCCCTTCTGGACCCGAGGGTGAGGCTGAGATGACGGACCGTTCGCCGGAGATGACGGCGGCCTCGACCCTGGTTATCCCGGGCCGGCGGCCGGCGGCGGGATGGCAGCGGGTCGCCCGGCGGCTCTGGCAGCTCCGGACCGCGACCCTGAGCGCGGTGTTTCTGGTGGGGCTTGTCCTCATGGCCGTCTTTGCCGACTTCATTGCGCCGTACAACCCCTACGAGGGCGAGCTTGTCGACCGGCTGAAGCCGCCGGTCTGGGAGCAGGACGGCAGCTGGGCCCACATCCTCGGCACCGACCAGGTTGGGCGGGACAACCTGAGCCGGTTGATTTTCGGGGCCCGGGTTTCCCTGGCGGCCGGCTTTCTGGCAACCGTTGTTGCGGCGGCCATTGGGGTGGCGCTGGGCCTGATGGCAGGCTACATCGGGCGACTCGCTGACACGGTGATCTCGACCCTGATTAACATCCAGCTGACGGTGCCCTTCATCTTGCTGGCCCTGCTCTTCATCGGGGCCGTTGGACCGGGTCTGGTAATCGCCGGCTATATCGCCGTTAACGTGATTATCGTGCTGGGGGTCGCCTCCTGGCCGATTTACGCCCGGGTCATCCGGGCCGAGGTCTTGAAACTGCGCGAGCTGGACTTCGTGACGGCCGCCCGATGCCTCGGCATCTCGGACGGCCGCATTCTCTTGCGCCACATCCTGCCCAACACCGTCAATTCAATAATCGTCCTGAGCACCGTGCAGGTTGCCCGGTTCATCATCACCGAGGCGTTTTTGAGCTTCCTGGGCCTGGGCACGCCCCCGCCGACCCCGACCTGGGGGAGCATGCTGGCCGACGCCCGCCAGTTCATGTTCGATAAGTGGTGGCTGCCGACCTTCCCGGGCCTCGCAATCTTTATAACCACCCTCGCCATCAACCTCTTCGGCGACGGCCTGCGGGACTGGCTCGACCCCTACTCCCGCAACGTCTAGCCCTCATCTCACTTTGACGTAAACGTAATCCCCGGGGTATCCTTGAACCGGTAGCATGCGCGGCTGGGTCCTTCTCCGGTTGCTCAAGTTCCTCGGGAAGTATCGGGGTCAGGTCCTTCTGGCTTATTTGTGCCTCATCTGTGCCTCGGGGTTCGGCCTGGCCATTCCGTGGCTTATCAAAGAGGTTATCGACTTCGGCCTGCGGGCCGGAAATCCCGGGTATCTTTTGCTCTCGGGTGGGCTGGTTGTTCTGTTCAGCGCCGCCCGGGGCGCCTTCGCCTACGGCCAGGGGTATCTTTCCGAGGCGGTTTCCCAGCGGGCCGCCTACGACCTGCGCAACGCCCTCTTTGAAAAGTTCCAGCGGCTCAGCTTCTCGTTCCACGACCAGGCCCAGACCGGGCAGTTGATGTCCCGGGCGACCGCCGACGTTGAGGGCGTCCGAATTTACCTGAACATTGGGATCATGCGACTGCTGACCGTCGCCGTCATGGTTCCGGCCGTCCTGGGGCTGGCGGTTCAGGCGAACTTCCGGCTTGCGCTCATCCTGCTGGTGAGCGTTGTGGTTATCGGCCTCTGGGCCGTGAATATCTCCAGTCGCCTCCGACCCATCTGGCTCCGGGTCCAGCAGGCGATGGGTGACCTCGGAACGGTCCTTCAGGAAAACCTCACCGGCATCCGGGTGGTCCAGGCCTTCTGCCAGGAGGAGGCCCAGCAGCAGCTTTACGACCGCTACAACCGGCGGCTCCGGGAGCTGAGCCTGCGGGCGAGCCGGATCGGGGCGTTTCACCAGCCGTTTTTGCTCTTTATGCTGAACCTGGCAATGGCGGCTACCCTCTGGGTTGGGGGCCGGGAGGTGATGGCCGGCCGGCTCACCCTGGGCGAGCTGGTGGCATTTACCCAGTATCTTTTGATGCTCTTTATGCCCGTCCGGGCCCTGGGCTGGGTAATGAACATCTTCGCCCGGGCCCAGTCGGCCGGCGAGCGGATCTTTGAAATCCTCGACTCCGTTGAGGAGGTTCCCGAAAAGCCGAATGCTATTGAGCTTAAAGACGTGCGGGGCGAGGTGGTATTCGAGGACGTTACCTTCGCCTATTCCGACCGGGCCCCGGCCCTCCGGAACATTAACCTCCGGGTACGTCCCGGCGAGGTTGTCGCCCTGGTCGGCCCGACGGGCAGCGGCAAGAGCACCCTGGTCCAGCTGATCCCCCGGTTCTACGACGTCACGTCCGGGCGGGTGCTCATCGACGGCTATGACGTCCGGGACCTGAAGCTGGCGTCCCTGCGCCGGAACATCGGGATCGTCCTGCAGGACACGTTCCTGTTTGCGGCGACCATCCGGGAGAACATTGCTTACGGGCGGCCGGACGCCACCGACGGGGAGATTATTGCCGCGGCGAAGGCCGCCCGCATCCACGACTTTATCATGAGCCTCCCGGACGGCTACAACACCTGGGTCGGGGAGCGGGGCCTGACCCTCTCGGGCGGCCAGCGCCAGCGCATCGCCATCGCCCGGGTCCTGCTCCTCGACCCGAAGATTCTGATCCTGGACGACGCCCTCTCCAGCGTCGACGTCGAGACCGAGGCCGAAATCCAGGCGGCCCTGGAGGCGGTGATGCGGGGCCGGACGACTTTCATCGTCGCCCACCGGCTCAAGACGGTCCGGCTGGCCCACCGGGTCATCGTTATGGTCGGGGGCGAGATCGTCGAAGAAGGAACCCACGAGGAGCTCATTGCCAGGAACGGGTTCTACCGGCAGATTTATGAGACCCAGCTCCGGCCGCAGGCGGACGCCGGACTGCTGGTGCGGGGGGACGACTAGATGATGGTTGGCCACTGGCACGGCGCCGGGATTCTCCGGCGTAGCGACCTGATGCTGGATGAGAAGGAGTTCGGCCGGGCCTTCGACTGGCCCATTTACCGGCGGCTCTTCGGGTTTGTGCGGCCCTACGCCGGGCCGATGGCCCTGAGCGTTGTCCTGACCCTGGTATACACCGTGACAAACCTGCTCAACCCCTATCTTATAAAGCTGGCCATTGACGGGCCCATTGCCCACGCCGACCCGGCCGGCCTCGGCCTCATCTCCCTGCTTTTCCTGGCCAACAGCGCCGCCTCCTGGCTTGCCCAGTTCGGTCAGACCTGGTTCTTGAGCTGGGTCGGCCAGCAGGTGCTTTATAACCTGAGCAGCCGGATGTTCAACCACGTCCAGCGGCTGAGCTTCAGCTTCTTCGACGCCAACGAGGTCGGCCGGATCATGTCCCGGGTCCAGAACGACGTCCAGGTGCTTCAGGAGATCCTGGCTCAGGGAACGGTCTCGCTGGCGGCCGACGTCGTGACCCTCCTCGGGATTCTGGCCGTCCTCTTCCAGATGAACCCGCGGCTCGCTTTGCTCACCTACCTGGTCCTGCCCCTTCTGGTGGGCATAACCGTCGTCTGGCAGCGGCGGGCGATTGAGTCGTTCCGGCGGGTCCGGGCGGCCATCTCGGTGGTGAACGCCACCCTCCAGGAGAGCGTCTCGGGGGTCCGGGTAATTCAGGCGCTGGCACGGGAGCAGGACAACCTGCGCCGGTTCGACGCGTTGAACGAACAGCACCTTGAAGCCAACCTGCAGGCCGGCCGGGTTTCGGCCCTGATTCTGCCGGCGGTGGAGGTTGTTTCGGCCCTGGCCACCGCCCTGGTAATCATCTTTGGGGGCGGGATGGCTCTGGCCGGCAGCCTCGAGGTCGGGGCCCTGGTCGCCTTCACCCTGTATATCAACCGGTTCTTTGACCCGATCCGGGACATCGCCATGCGCTACACCCTGCTCCAGCGGGGCACGGTCGCGGCCGAGCGGATCTTTGAGGTTCTGGATACCGAGCCGGAGGTGGCCGATGCGCCCGATGCGGCGGAACTGCCCCCGGTGCGGGGCGAGGTCGTCTTTGAGAATGTCTGGTTCTGGTACGTGCCGGACGTCCCGGTTCTGAAGGGAGTGGACCTCCGGGTCGAGCCGGGGGAGACCATCGCCCTGGTCGGGCCGACCGGGGCCGGGAAGAGCACCTTCGTCCGGCTCATCCCCCGGTTCTACGACGTCAAGGAGGGGCGCATCTTAATCGACGGCGTCGACATCCGAAAGGTCACCCTGAAGTCCCTCAGGCGGCAGATCGCCATCGTGCCCCAGGAGCCGTTTCTCTTCTCGGGGACGATTTACGACAACATAAAGTTTGCCCGGCCCGAAGCCGACGACGCCGAGATTATGGCCGCGATTCGGGCCGTGGGCCTCGACGAGCTGGTGGCCGGTCTGCCCCAGGGGGTTCACACCCCGGTGGGAGAGCGGGGTCAGAACCTGAGCGTCGGCCAGCGCCAGCTCATAAGCTTCGCCCGGGCCCTCCTGGTTAATCCCCGGATCTTAATCCTCGACGAGGCGACGGCTTACCTGGATTCCCAGACCGAGGCCCGGTTGCAGGCGGCCCTCGGGCGGGTCCGGGCCGGCCGGACAACGTTTATCATCGCCCACCGGCTCAACACCGTCCGGGACGCCGACCGGATCGTGGTCCTCGACCAGGGCCGCATCGTCGAGGTCGGCACCCACGCCGAACTGCTAGGCCGCAGCGGCCTTTACCGGCGCCTGTACGAGGTCGGGTTCGGGGCGGCCCCCGTTCCCCGAACCGGCGACGGCTCGGCGGCCTGAACGGGCCGGGAAGCCCAATCCGGTATAATTGGCTGGTAATGGGCCTGCGGGAGTTGCTCGTTCGGCTGCAAAATTCCCAGGCGACCGTCGAGGAGGTCCTGGACTATTTAAAGGTCTGGCCCTACGAGGAGCTGGGCTTTGCCAAGGTGGACCACCACCGGGCCGTCCGCAAGGGCTTCCCCGAGGTCGTCTTCGGTCCCGGCAAGACCCCGGCCCAGGTGGCCGAAATCGTCGGCCGGCTGGCGGCCCAGGCCGAATGTGTCCTGGTAACGAAGACCACGGCCGAGGCCTTCGAGGCGGTGAAGGGGATAGTTCCCGACGCCCGCTTCCACGAGGTTGCCCGGGCCATCTACGTTGACCGCCGCCGGAACCCCCGGCTCAAGCCCGGGGTGCTGGTGGTCGCCGCCGGGACCTCGGACCTGCCGGTGGCCGAGGAGGCGGCCCTCACCGTTGAGCTGATGGGGAGCCGGCCGGACCGGCTCTATGACGTTGGGGTGGCCGGCATCCACCGGCTCATGGGCAACCTGGACCGGCTCCGGTCGGCCCGGGTTGTGGTGGTTGTGGCCGGGATGGAGGGGGCCCTTCCCAGCGTGGTCGGCGGGCTGGTGGCGGCCCCGGTCATTGCCGTACCGACGAGCGTCGGCTACGGGGCCCACTTTGGGGGGCTTGCACCCCTTTTGACGATGCTCAACTCGTGCGCCCCCGGGGTGGCGGTGGTCAATATTGACAACGGGTTTGGGGCCGGCTACCTGGCGGGTCTGATCAATCTGGGGGTCAAAGATGAATCCGAAGCTTGAACGGCTAAAGGCGATTTTGCGGGAGCTCGAGTCGGTGGTGGTGGCCTTCTCGGGCGGTGTGGACAGCACGCTTCTGGCGTCGGTGGCCTACGAGGTTTTGGGGGAGCGGGCGGTGGCGGTGATCGGGTCTTCGCCGACGTACCCGCCGGAGGAGCTGGCCGAGGCCGAGGCGATTGCCCGGGAGTTGGGGATTCCCTACCGGGTAATTAACACCGCCCAGCTTGAGGACCCGAACTTTGTGGCCAACAACCCGGCCCGGTGTTACCACTGCCGGCACGAGCTTTACGGGCGGCTTGGGGAGTTTGCCCGGGCCAACGGCTACCGGTGGGTGATTGACGGGACGAACGCCGACGACCTTGGGGATTACCGGCCGGGGCTTAAGGCGGCCGAGAAGCTTGGGGTGAGGCACCCTCTGTGTGAGGCGGGGTTAAGCAAGGCGGAGATTCGGGAGCTGGCCCGGGCGCGGGGGCTTAAGGTGTGGGACAAGCCGGCCTCGCCGTGTCTGGCGTCCAGGTTTCCGTACGGGAGGGTGATAACGTTGGGTGAGCTTGAGCAGGTGGCGGCGGCCGAGGCGTATCTGCGGGGGTTGGGGTTCCGGCAGGTGCGGGTGAGGCACCACGGGGAGCTGGCCCGGATTGAGGTGCTGGCGGAGGATATTGTGCGGCTGGCCGAACCGGAGGTTCGGGCCGGGGTTGTGGCCCGGTTGCGGGAGCTGGGGTACCGTTACGTGACCCTGGACCTGGCCGGGTACCGGATGGGCAGCCTCAACGAGGCGATCCTGGCCCGGGGCCGGGACGGGACGCCCGGCCGCTAGCTGCCGCGGTGAGGGCTGCCTATTTTGACTGCTTTGCCGGGGCCGCCGGGGACATGATTGTGGGGGCGCTGGTCGATGCCGGGGCCCCGACCGAACGTCTGCTGGCGGCCTTCGAGGGCCTGGGCCTTGAGGACTATTCGGTCCGGTTTGAGCGGGACCGGCGGGGACCCATCGCCGGAACGCGGTTTATCGTCGAGGTCCCGGAGCCGGCCGGCCACCGCCGCCGGCTTGGGGACATTTTGCGGCTCCTTGAGGACGCCCGGCTTTCCCCGGCCGTGGCCGGGCAGGCCGCGGCAGTTTTTCGGCGCCTGGCCGAGGCTGAGGCCAGGGTTCACGGCGTCGACGTGGAGTCGGTCCACTTCCACGAGGTCGGGGCCCTCGACGCCGTCCTGGACGTGGTCGGGGCCCTCACCGCCCTGGAGGCCCTGGGCGTTGAGGCCGTTTACTGCTCGGCCCTGCCGGCGGGGGGTGGCGTGGTGGGGACGGAGCACGGTTACCTGCCGGTGCCGGCCCCGGCCGTGCTCGAGCTCTTGAAGAATACCGGGGCGGTGGTCGGGCCGGCCCCAACCGCCGAGGCCGCCCGCCACGAACTCGTGACCCCGACGGCCGCGGCCATCTTCGCCACCCTCGCCCGGTTCGAACAGCCGGCCCTGAGGGTCGAGGCGGTGGGCTACGGCCTGGGTGCCCGCCAGCTCGAATCGTTCCCGAACGCCCTCCGGGTCTGGGTCGGGGAAACGGCCGCCGAACCGGCGGGCGCAACCCTTACCCTGCTGGAGACGAACATCGACGACATGCCGGCCGAGCTTTACGGCTACCTGATGGAGCGGCTCTTTGAGGCCGGGGCGAAGGACGTCTGGTTTACCCCCATTCAAATGAAAAAAAACCGGCCGGGGGTCCTCGTAAGCGTTCTGGCCCCGGCCGAACTTGAGGAGCGGCTGCTGGACGTTATCTTCCAGGAGACGACGACCCTGGGCGTCCGGCGGCGGCCGGTGGGCCGGCATGAGGCCGCCCGGGAGCTTTTTAAGTTTGAGTCCAGCCTGGGGCCGGCCGCGGTGAAAGTGAAGCGCTGGCGGGGGCAGGTTGTTAACGTCGCCCCGGAGTACGAGGCCTGCCGGGAGCTGGCCCACCGGACCGGCCGGCCGCTCCAGGAGGTCTACCGGGTCGTCGAGCTTGAAGCCTGGCAGAAACTTTCAGGCGGGAGGTGAACAGCCGATGGAGATAAAGACCGTCGGGGTTGTCGGGTGCGGCCTGATGGGCTCGGGCATCGCCGAGGTGTGCGCCCGGGCCGGGTATAACGTCGTTGTCCGGGAGGTCGACGAGCCAACCCTGAACCGGGGACTGGAGCGGATCCGCCAGTCGCTCGGCCGGGCCCTGGAGCGGGGCCGCATCGACCAGGCGACTTACGACCAGACCCTCGGACGCATCCGGGGCACGGTGAATATGGCCGACCTGGCCGAATCGGACTTCGTGATTGAGGCCGTCGTCGAAAACCTGGACCTTAAAAAGCAGGTTTTCGCCGAGCTGGACCGGATCTGCCGGGAAGGGGTGATCCTGGCGACGAACACGTCGTGCCTGCCGGTGACGGACATCGCGGCCGCAACCCGGCGGCCGAAGCTGGTCATCGGCACCCACTTCTTTAACCCGGCCCCGGTTCTGCCCCTGGTCGAAATCGTCCGGACGATTCTGAATGACGACGAAACCGTCGAAAGGACCAGGCGCTTTATTGAGTCGCTCGGCAAGACCGTCGTCATCACCAAGGACCGGCCCGGCTTTATCGTCAACCGGCTGGCCATCCCGTTCCTGCTCGATGCCATTCGGGTCCTGGAAGAGGGACTTGCCACCAAGGAGGAGATCGACACCGCGATTAAGCTGGGCCTGAACCACCCGATGGGGCCGTTCACCCTGCTGGACTTCGTCGGCCTGGACACAACCCTGTTCGTCGCCGACGCGATGTACGAGCAGTTCCGGGACCCGAGGTATGCCGCCCCGCCCCTCCTGCGCCGGATGGTTGCGGCCGGCCTGCTGGGCCGCAAGTCCGGCCGGGGCTTTTACGATTACGCATCGGCGTAATTGGTCCCGAGGGGAGTTCTGGTCGGGGGCGGCCTGCTCCTGGTGCTGGGGGTGGGCCTCGGGGCGGCGGCGGGGCCGGGCTACCCGACCGACAGCGCCCACTATAAATACTGGACCCGGCTCGTAACCCTGGAAGGGATTCACCGGGCCTACCGGGGAACCTGGCCGGAAACCTACGCGATTTACCCGCCGGTTCACCTCTACTACTACCGGCTGGTCGGCGAAATCTACCGCCAGGCCGCCGACCCCACCTTTGAACTGGGCCGCGCCCTGGGGAGCCCCTTGCTAACTTTTCTTCTCAAGGTGCCGGCGGTCCTCGCCCATGCGGCCGCGGCCGGAATGGTTTACCTGGTTGCCCGGCCGCACCTCGGCTTCGGTCGGGCGCTCCTGGCCGCGGCCGGGTATGGGCTGAACCCCGCCCTGGTCTTTACGGTGAGCCGCTGGGGCCAGCCGGACTCGGTCCACACCCTGTTTCTGCTGGCCGGGTTGGGCCTGCTGGGGGCCGGGCGGGTAATTCCCGCCTGGGCAGCCCTTGGCCTGGCCGCCATGTCAAAACCCCAGGCCTGGGTGCTCCTCCCCCTGGCGGCCTGGGCATCCCTGCGCTGGTTCGGTCCAGGCCCGGCCCTGCGGGGCCTCGGGGTCGGGGCGGCCGTCGGGCTCGGTTTGGGCCTGCCCTTTATCCTGGGCGGCACGGTCGGGGAACTGCTTACATTGCCGGTTCAGACGGCCAGCGTGATGCCGGTGGTCTCGGCGAACGCCCACAACCTGTGGTGGCTTTTAACCCTGGGCCGGGGCCTGACAATCCCCGATTCGGCCGCGGTGGTCGGGCCGATCTCTTACCGGGCGGTCGGCCTCGGCCTCACCATTGCGGCCCTCGCCGCCGGCCTTTGGCGGGTGGGAGACCGGCCCGACCGGCCGGGGCTCTGGCTCCTGGCCGCCTATTCGGGGTTCAGCTTTTTCATGCTCGCCCCGCAGGTCCACGAGAACCACCTTTTCTTTGTTCCGGCCCTGCTGGCCCCGGTTTTCCCGGCCGGGGGACGGGTCGGGGCCGCCTTTGGGCTGGTGAGTTTTACGTACCTGGTGAATCTGGTGGCCGAGGACCCGACCCTGGGCCTCCTCGCCGAACCTGTCCGGTCGGCCCTCGGCCTGGTCAATGCTGGCCTGAACCTGGGAGCGTTTCTTTACCTCGGTTGGCTGGCCCTGGGGGTGGGGCGGCGGTTAAAGCTCCAGGTCGGCGGCGATTCCCTTCATCGCCTCAAGGCCGAGGCCGATGAACTCGGGCAGGGGAATGCCCAGGTTTGATTCGCAGGTGAGGATCTCCTCCCGGCTTGCGCCCCGGGCGAAGGATTTTTCTTTAAATCGGCGCAGGACGAAATCCACCGTCAGGGGTTCGAGCTTTTTGTCGGGGTGGACCAGGGCGCAGGCGACAATTAAGCCCGTCAGGTTGTCGCAGGCATAAAGTGCCTTGGCCATGGTCGTATCCATCGGGGCCTTGTGGTTGTGGGCGAGGATCGCGTGGATGATCCGGTCGGTTCCGGCGTACTGGCGGAGCCGCTCGGCCGTAATCTCGGTGTGCCGCTCGAGGTCTTTCTCAGTAACCTCGTAGTCGGCGTCGTGAAGCAGGCCGGTCAGGCCCCACTCATCTTCGTCCTCGCCGAAGTGGCGGGCAAGCCGCCGCATAAACGCCTCGACGGCGAGGAGGTGTTTCTTGATGTTGGGGGTCTTTACCAGTTCGTCGACGATTTTTAGGGCTTCCTGCCGGGTCAGGGCTGAGCGCTGGTCCACGGCCATGGCCTCGTCACCGTCCTTGAGACTTACTCAGGTTAAAGTATAGGCCGGGCAGGGGCGATTCCTCCAGGCCGGGGCGGTGCGGCCGTATGCTATAATAAAGATTGCCCGCCGATGTCACCCTGCCGCAGGGTCGTCCGGGGACGCAGCCGGACCGGTGCCCAGGCCGGGCCGGTTGGGGGACCTTGTGGCCGGGGTCCTTGACAGCGTCCGGGTGCCGTGGTATAGTGTAGGCTGGTTGAGTGTGATCTGCGGCTTGTTTCACCCTTAACGTGTCCTCTGGAATGTTGCTGGTTCCCCGTTCAAGGGTATAAGTGCCGGTAGATTTTGTTAACCGGGGGAGTGTTCGCTTATGTCTCTGGTTTCCCTGTCGGCAGACAGCTTGAAGTTGCCCAAGAAATCCTACGCCCGAATCCCCGACATTCTCCCTCTGCCTAACCTTATTGATGTCCAGCTCAAGTCCTTCCGCTGGTTTATGGAAGAGGGCCTGCGGGAAGTTCTCGATGAGGTCTCGCCCATCGAGGACTTCACCGGCCGACGGATGGCCCTCTATTTTGGCGACTACGAGTTCGGCAAGCCCCAGTACACCGAGTGGGAGGCCCGGGAGCGGGATGTGACCTACGCCGCCCCCCTCCGGGTCGAAGTGACCCTGGTCATCCGGCGGGAGGACGGCACCGAGATCGAGCGCAAGCAGAAGGTTTTCATGGGGGATTTCCCCCTGATGACCTCCACCGGTACGTTCATCATCAACGGCGCCGAACGGGTGGTCGTAAGCCAGCTTATCCGCTCGCCGGGCGTCTACCTGAGTCTGGAGGTCGACCCCATTTCGGGCCGGAGACTCTGCTTCGGAAAGGTCGTCCCGAACCGGGGCGCCTGGCTCGAGTTTGAAAGCAGTCCCCGGACCGGGATCTCGGCCCGGATCGACCGCAAAAAGAAGCTGCCGGTGACCACCTTCCTGCGGGCGGTGGGATTCGGCAGTGACGAGGAGCTCTTCGAGCTCTTCGAAGGGGTCGATACAAACCCCGACTTCTCGTGGCTGCGGACCACCCTGGCCCGGGACCCGGTTAAAAACGCCCTGACCCGGGACCGGTCCCGGGAGGGCCAGAAGGCCGCCCTGGAGGACTTTTACAAGCGGATGCGGCCGGGCGACCCGCCGAACGAGGCGGCGGCCCGTCAGATGCTGGATGCCCTTTACTTCAACCCGCGCCGGTACGACCTGGGCCGGGTCGGCCGCTACAAGCTTAACCGCCGCCTCGACCTGGATGTGGACCCGGGCCGGAAGGCCCTGACGGCCGAGGACCTGGTTGAGATGGTCCGGCGGATCATCCTGCTCAACAACTACGACCTGGGGCCGCAGTACTGCCCCCGGTGCCGGGTGGCCTATTACACCCGGGTAAACCCGCCCATTACCCCCGGCCGGTGCGACCGCTGCGGCGGCCTCCTTTCCGAGGAGCGGCCGGATGACGTCGACCACCTGGGGAATCGGCGGGTTCGGACCGTCGGGGAGCTCATTCAGAATCAGTTCCGGGTCGGCCTGCTCCGGATGGAGCGGGTGGTCCGGGAGCGGATGACCATTACCCCGCCGGAGGAGGCGACCCCCAGCGCCCTCGTCAACATCCGGCCGGTGACGGCGGCTATTAAAGAATTCTTCGGCAGCTCCCAGCTTTCGCAGTTCATGGACCAGACGAACCCCCTGGCCGAGCTGACCCACAAGCGGCGGCTCTCGGCCCTGGGCCCGGGCGGCCTCTCCCGGGAGCGGGCCGGGTTCGAGGTCCGGGATGTCCACCACTCCCACTACGGCCGGATCTGTCCGGTGGAGACGCCCGAAGGCCCGAACATCGGCCTCATCACCTCAATGGCAACCTACGCCCGGGTGAACGAGTACGGGTTCCTGGAGACGCCCTACCGGCGGGTCAAGCACGAGGTGCCCAATCGGGTTGAAGACCTGGTGGGCCGAATTCTGCGGGAGCCCATTCACGACGAGAACGGTCAGGAACTGGCCCCGGCCGGGACCCGCATCGACCGGGAGCTGGCCGAACGCATAAGCCGGCTTCCCCTCGAGCGGGTTCGGGTCCGGCCCTTTGTCAGCAACGAAATCGAGTACCTTACGGCCGACCAGGAGGAACGGTATTACATTGCCCAGGCGAATGTGGCCCTGGACGAGGCCGGCCACTTTCTGGAGAGCCGGATCGAGGTCCGCCACGGGCCGACCCTCTCCCGCCAGCCGCCCGAGCGCATCGACTTCGTGGATGTCTCGCCGAAGCAGATTGTTTCGGTCTCGGCCTCGCTTATCCCCTTCCTGGAGCACGACGACGCCAACCGGGCCCTGATGGGCTCCAACATGCAGCGGCAGGCCGTGCCCCTGGTCCGGCCGCGGGCGCCCATCGTGGCCACCGGCATGGAGGGTCCGGCCGCCCGGGACAGCGGCCAGGTTATCACCTCCGAGACCGACGGCACGGTGGTGAGCGTCACCGGCCACATGATTAAGGTCGTCGACGACGAGGGCAGGGAGCACATTTACGCCCTCAACAAGTTCTACCGGTCGAACCAGGCGACCTGCATCAACCAGCGGCCCATTGTCAGCAAGGGCGAGCGGGTGCGCAAGGGGCAGGTCCTGGCCGACTCGTCGTCCACGGACCAGGGCGAGCTGGCCCTGGGTCAGAACGTGCTGGTGGCGTTCATGAGCTGGGAGGGCGGCAACTTCGAGGACGCCATCATCATCAGCGAACGGCTGGTGCGGGACGACGTCTACACCTCGGTCCACATCGAGGAGCACGAGGTGGAGGCCCGGGACACCAAGCTCGGCCCCGAGGAGATAACCCGGGATATTCCGAATGTGGGCGAGGAGAGCCTGCGGGACCTGGACGAGAACGGCATCATCCGGATCGGGGCGGAGGTCCAGCCGGGCGACATCCTCGTCGGCAAGGTGACGCCCAAGGGCGAAACCGAGCTTACGCCGGAGGAGAAGCTGTTGCGGGCGATCTTCGGCGAGAAGGCCCGGGATGTCAAGGACACGTCCCTGCGGGTGCCCCACGGCGAGTACGGCAAGGTTATCGACGTCAAGGTCTTCAGCCGGGAACAGCACGACGAGCTTCCGGCCGGGGTGAACAAGCTCGTCCGGGTCAGCATCGCCCAGCGGCGGAAGATCGCCGAGGGCGACAAGATGGCCGGCCGCCACGGAAACAAGGGCGTCGTCGCCATCATCCTGCCCGAGGAGGACATGCCGTTCCTGGAGGATGGGACCCCGGTGGACATCATCCTGAACCCTATCGGGGTGCCGTCCCGAATGAACCTGGGTCAGGTGCTGGAAACCCACCTCGGCTGGGCGGCGCGGGCGCTGGGCTTCCGGGCGGTCACCCCGGTCTTCGACGGGGCCACCGAGGCCGAAATCGAAGACGCCCTGGCCCGGGCCTGGTTTGTGGCCCGGGCGCTGGGCCGGACGGTGCCGGTGCTCGATGCCCGTTCCCTGGAGGAGATTGAGGCCTATAAGGCCCGGGCGAAGGCCTGGCTTAATGGCCTCGGCTACGACGGCGAGCGGCTCTTCGACGACCGGGTCGTCGGGGAGGCCCGCCGGGTCTGCCTGGAGCTGTGGCTCAACGAGCGGCTGGCCGAGCTGGACCGGGACCCCATCGAGCCGGGCCAGACCTATGAGGCCCTGCTCGAGAAGGCGGAGCAGGTCAGCCGTGAGACGGGCAAGCCCATCCCCATCCACGGCAAGCAGATCCTCCGGGACGGGCGGACCGGCGAGCCCTTCGACCAGCCGGTGACGGTCGGCTACATCTACATGATGAAGCTGGTGCACCTGGTCGAGGATAAGATTCACGCCCGCTCAACCGGGCCGTACTCCCTCATCACCCAGCAGCCGCTGGGCGGCAAGGCCCAGTTCGGCGGCCAGCGCTTCGGGGAGATGGAGGTTTGGGCCCTGGAGGCTTACGGGGCCGCTTACACCCTGCAGGAGATGCTTACGGTCAAGTCGGACGATGTGGTCGGGCGGGTCAAGACCTACGAGGCCATTGTTAAGGGCGAGGATATCGCCCACCCGCACGTGCCGGAGTCGTTCAAGGTGCTGGTTAAGGAGCTCCAGAGCCTGGCCCTCTCCATCGAAGTCCTTAATGAGGAGGAGCAGCCGGTGGCCATCACCGAGTTCGGCGCACCGGAAGTCGATGAGGAGCGGATCCTCCGGGAGCTGGGGATTAATATCAGCGGCATCGAGACCACGGACCTGATGGAGGGCTGACCGGATGGCGATGCTGGAAGTTAATGATTTCAATGCGATTCGAATCTCGCTGGCCTCGCCGGAACAGATCCTGTCCTGGTCCTACGGCGAGGTTACGAAGCCCGAGACGATAAACTACCGGACCCTTAAGCCGGAAAAGGATGGCCTCTTTGACGAGCGCATCTTCGGGCCGACGAAGGATTTCGAGTGCTACTGCGGCAAGTACAAGCGGGCCAAGCATAAGGGCATAATCTGCGAACGGTGCGGGGTTGAGGTTACCCGCTCGAAGGTCCGCCGGGAGCGGATGGGGCACATCATGCTGGCCGCCCCGGTCGCCCACCTCTGGTTCTTCAAGGGGACCCCGAGCCGGCTCGGCCTGCTCCTCGACATTTCACCCCGAAGCCTGGAGCGGGTCCTCTATTTTGCGCAGTACATCATCACCGACGTTGACGAGACGGCGAAGGAGGACCTGCTGGCCCGGGCCCGGGCCGAGTTTGACCAGGCCCTGGAGGCCCGCCGACAGGAACTGGCGGCCGCCGAGGCCGAGGTCTACGCCTGGCGGGACGGGGAGCTCGGGCGGCTCCAGGCCGAACTGGAAGCCAACCTGGCCCAGGCTGAGGCCCGCCGGGATGGCACCGTGCGGGCCCTTGAGGCGGAGTTCGCGGCCGCCCGGGACCTGCTCCGGGATAACCTGGGCAAACCGGCCCCGGAGGCCGTTGTCTTTCGGGGTGAGACCCTGGTTGCCGCCGGCCAGCCGGTGGCTGAGTCCCACATCGAAGAGCTGGCCGATGCCTACCGCCGGGAGCTTCAGCGGGCGGCCGACGAATACCAGCAGGACCTGGAGCGCTACCGGGCCCTCTATGAGGCCAGCGTTGAGCACGTTCACCAGGAAGCCGGCCGGCGGCTGGGCGAGCTTCAGGCGAAGTTTGAGGCCGTGAAGGCCGACCTGGAAGAACAGCTTGCCGACAAGGAAGATGAGCTCCGGCGAATCCGGCCCCGGGAACTGCTCTCGGAGGCGGAGTATGCCGAGTTTCGGCAGAAGTACGGCGACATCTTCCGGGCCGGGATGGGTGCGGAGGCCATCCTGGAGATTGTCCGGCGCCTGGACCTCGACCGGCTCCGGGAGGAGCTCCGGCAGGAGATAAATTCGTCATCTGGCCAGCGCCGCAAGAAGGCGACGAAGCGGCTGCGGGTTGTGGAGGCCTTCCGGCAGAGCGGCAACAAGCCCGAGTGGATGATTCTCACCGTCCTGCCGGTCCTGCCGCCGGACCTGCGGCCCATGGTCCAGCTGGACGGCGGCCGGTTTGCCACCTCGGACCTCAATGACCTTTACCGGCGGGTTATCAACCGCAACAACCGGCTCAAGCGGCTGATGGAGCTTGGGGCCCCGGAGATCATCATCCGCAACGAGAAGCGGATGCTCCAGGAGGCCGTGGACTCGCTCATCGATAACGGCCGCCGGGGCCGGGCCGTGGCCGGGGCCGGCCAGCACAAGCTCAAGTCCCTCTCCGATATGCTCCGGGGCAAGCAGGGGCGGTTCCGGCAGAACCTGCTGGGCAAGCGGGTGGACTACTCGGGCCGCTCGGTCATCGTGGTCGGGCCGGAGCTTAAGCTCCACCAGTGCGGCCTGCCGAAGCGGATGGCCCTGGAGCTGTTCAAGCCGTTCGTAATGCACAAGCTGGTGGAGCACGGCTACGCCCACAACATCAAGAGCGCCAAGCGGATCGTTGAACGGGTCAAGCCGGAGGTCTGGGACGTCCTCGAGGAGGTTATCAAGACCCGGCCGGTGCTCCTGAACCGGGCGCCGACCCTCCACCGGCTGGGCATCCAGGCTTTCGAGCCGGTCCTGGTCGAGGGGAGCGCGATTAAGATCCACCCGCTGGTCTGCACGGCCTTCAACGCCGACTTCGACGGCGACCAGATGGCCGTCCACGTACCCCTCTCCAAGAAGGCCGTGGAAGAGGCCCGGGAGATCATGCTCTCGGCAAAGAACCTGCTCTCGCCCAGCTCGGGTGAGCCCATTGCCGCCCCGACCCTGGACATGGTCCTCGGGTGCTACTACGTGACCCTGGCCAAGCCGGAGGGCAAGGGCGCGGGGCGGTACTTCACCGACTTCGATGAGGCGAAGCTCGCCTATGCCCTGGGCGAGCTGGACCTTCACGCGGAGATTTACGTCCGGGAAGGCCCGGGGAAGCCGATCTTTAAGACGACGGTGGGCCGGATCATCTTTAACGAGGTTCTGCCGCCGGAACTGCGGTTCCGGAACGAGGAGATGGACAAGAAGGCCCTCAAGCAGCTGGTGGCCGACTGCTACCGGCTCCTGGGCAACGACCGGACGGCCCAGATGCTGGACGACCTTAAGGCCCTGGGCTTCAGGCTTGCGACCCAGGCCGGCATAAGCATCGCCGTGGCCGACATCCGCATCCCGAAAGAGAAGTCGGAGATCATCGCCCGGGCGGAAGAGAACATCCAGAAGCTGGAGGCCCTCTACCGCCGGGGTCTCATCACCGAACAGGAGCGGTACGAGGAGGCGATCCGGGTCTGGGAGGAGGCGACCGAAGAGATCACGAAGAAGATCGAGGAGCAGATGGACAAGTGGACCTCGGTCTACATGATGGCCACCTCCGGGGCGAAGGGTAACATCGCCCAGATCCGGCAGATGGGCGGGATGCGGGGCCTGATGAGCGACCCGACGGGGCGGATTATCGACCTGCCCATCGTCTCCAACTTCCGGGAGGGCCTGAGCGTCCTCGAATACTTCATCTCCACCCACGGGGCCCGGAAGGGTCTGGCCGACACCGCCCTCCGGACGGCGGACTCGGGTTACCTGACCCGGCGGCTGGTGGACGTCGCCCAGGACATCATCATCCGGGAGGAAGACTGCGGCACCAACCTGGGCATCTGGGTGGCCCGGATGCCCGAGGAGGAAATGATGGTGCCGTTCGAGGAGCGGATCCTGGGCCGGTACGCGGCCCTGCCGGTCCAGCACCCGGAGACGGGCGAGGTCATCGTCGAGGCCAACCACGAAATCGATGAGGAGGCGGTGGAGAAGATCGTCCGGGCCGGAATCACCCAGGTCTACGTCCGGTCGCCGCTGACCTGCCAGGCCCGCTACGGGCTGTGCCGGTACTGCTACGGCCGGGACCTGGCCCGACGCAAGCTGGTGGAGCTCGGGGAGGCGGTGGGCATTATCGCCGCCCAGTCCATCGGCGAGCCGGGCACCCAGCTGACAATGCGAACGTTCCACACCGGGGGCATCGCCCAGCAGGACATCACCACGGGCCTGCCCCGGGTGGAGGAGCTGTTTGAAGCCCGAACCCCGAAGAACCCGGCCGTCGTCGCCGAAATCGACGGGGTTGTCGACATTATCGAGGAGCCGGGCGGGTTGCGAAAGCTCAAGGTTGTGAGCTCGGAGGTTTACCCCTACGAGCTGACGGTCCCGCCCGAGTATGAACTGGTGGTAGCCGACGGCGACTACGTGCCGACCGGTGGGATTATTGCCCGGCGCCGGGACGTGGCTGAAGAGACCCTGCCGGCCCTGCCGGATGCGGTTCTGTCGGCCCCGGTGGACGGCACGGTCCGGGTGATGGACGGGATGGTCGTTATCAACCACGAGGAGCGGGACGAGCGGGAGTACGAGGTGCCGGCCCAGCAGGTGATCCGGGTCGAACCGGGCCAGCGGGTCAAGGCCGGGGACCAGCTCACCGATGGGGTCGTCCGACCGCAGGATATCCTGCGCATCCAGGGCCGGGAGGCTGTCCAGCTCTACCTGGTCCGGGAGATCCAGAAGGTCTACCGGCAGCAGGGCGTGAACATCAACGACAAGCACATTGAAGTTATCGTCCGGCAGATGCTCCGGAAGGTCCAGGTCGAGTCGCCGGGCGATACCGACCTGCTCCCGGGCGAACTGGTGGACCGGTTTACTTACGAGGAAATAAACGCCCGGGTGCTGGCGGAAGGGGGTGAGCCGGCCACGGCCAAGACGGTGCTGCTGGGCATAACGAAGGCGTCGCTCACCACCGACTCGTGGCTGGCGGCGGCGTCGTTCCAGGAGACGACCCGGGTGCTGACTGAGGCGGCCGTCAAGGGCGCGGTGGACCGGCTCATCGGCCTGAAGGAAAACGTCATCATCGGGCGGCTTATTCCGGCCGGTACCGGCTTCCGGGCCCGCCAGCTGGCCCGACTGCGCCAGGCCGAAGAGCGGCTGGCCCTGGGCGAGGCGTTCGGAGCCTTCGAGGGCGGGCCGCCCCTGCCTGACCTTGACACAGCGTCCAGCTGAATGTTAAATTCTCAGTTGGACGTTAGTTAGGCCCAACGACAGACGGGATAGGTCGAAGAACCGGGGGCTGATAACGGTCCGCAGCGGCGGGCAGGTTCAGTACCGCCTGGTTTTTCGGCCTATCACTGTGGTTGGTAGAGCGGCAAAAGGAGGGGAAATTTACATTTGCCGACAGTAAATCAGCTTGTAAGGAACGGGCGCACGAAGGTCCGGAAGAAGCCGAAGGCGCCGGCCTTGCGATATTACTATAACTCCCTGAAGCGGGAGCTGATTCGGGGCCAGGGTTCGCCCCAGAAGCGGGGCGTCTGCATCCAGGTGCGAACCATGACCCCGAAGAAGCCGAATTCGGCCCTGCGGAAGATCGCCCGGGTTCGGCTGAGCAACGGCCTGGAGGTCACCGCCTACATCCCGGGCGAGGGGCACAACCTTCAGGAGCACTCGGTCGTGCTCGTGCGGGGCGGGCGGGTCAAGGACCTGCCGGGTGTCCGGTATCACATCATCCGGGGTGCCCTTGACGCCGCCGGGGTCAAGAACCGCCGCCAGGGACGGAGCAAGTACGGCACCAAGCGTCCGAAGTCCTGAGCTGGGGCCTCGGCTTTCTTCCCCCTGGCCCGGCCGGCCGGACTTGCGGCCGCCGGGTTTGAATCCAGCTGGCTGACCTGAGAGTCCCGGGAACGTGCGCCCCGGGGCTTGTTATGTTGGGAGGTTCGGTATGCCACGGCGTGGTAAGGTTGAGCGGCGGCCTATTCCGCCCGACCCGAAATACGGGAACGTTTGGGTTCAGAAGTTCATAAACAAGGTGATGCGTCAGGGCAAGAAGACGGTCGCCGAGAAGATCGTCTACGGTGCTTTCGACCTCATCCAGGCCCAGACGGGTCGCAACCCCGTGGAGGTCTTTGAGCAGGCGGTCCGCAACGCCATGCCGGTCCTGGAGGTCCGGCCGCGGCGGGTCGGCGGGGCCACCTACCAGGTGCCCATCGAGGTCCGGCCCGAGCGCCGGATAAGCCTGGCCATGCGCTGGCTCGTCGAGTCGGCCCGGAACCGGCCGGGCAAAACCATGATTGAGAAGCTTGCGGCCGAGCTCATGGACGCGGCCCGGGGCACGGGTGCAACCATCAAGCGCCGGGACGACCTGCACAGGATGGCCGAGGCAAACCGGGCCTTTGCTCATTACCGGTGGTAAGCTATGCCAAGACCTGTACCTGTTGAGAGAGTTCGAAATATCGGGATTATTGCCCACATCGACGCGGGCAAAACGACGACGACCGAGCGCATCCTTTTCTACACCGGCCGAACTTACAAGCTCGGCAGCGTCGATGAGGGCACGGCGGTCATGGACTGGATGGAGCAGGAGCGGGAGCGCGGCATCACCATCACGGCCGCGGCCACGACCTGCTTCTGGCGTGACCACCAGATAAATATCATCGATACGCCCGGGCACGTGGACTTCACCGTCGAGGTGGAGCGGAGCCTGCGTGTCCTTGATGGGGGCGTTGTCGTCCTTGACGCCGTCGCCGGCGTCCAGCCCCAGTCGGAGACGGTCTGGCGCCAGGCCGACAAGTACCGCGTGCCCCGGATTTGCTTTGTCAATAAAATGGACCGGGTGGGGGCCAACTTTTGGCGGACGGTCCAGATGATTCGGGACCGGCTGAAGGCCCGCCCGGTGGCGATTCAGATTCCGGTCGGGGTGGAAAGCAGCTTTACCGGGGTCATCGACCTCATCGAAGAAAAGGCCATAATTTACACCGACGAGCTCGGAACCGCCCCGCAGGTCACGGACATCCCCCCGGAGTACGCCGGGGAGGTCGCCCGCCGGCGGGAGGAGATGCTTGAGGCCGTCGTCGAAACGGACGAGACCCTTCTTGCCAAATATCTGGAGGGCGAGCCGATAACCCCGGCCGAAATCAAGGCGGCCCTGCGCCGGGCGACCATCAGCGGCCAGCTCGTGCCGGTCCTGGCCGGAAGCGCCCTCCGGAATAAGGGCATCCAGCCCCTCCTGGACGCCATCGTCGACTATTTGCCGTCGCCGGCCGATATGCCCCCGGTCCAGGGGACCGACCCGAACACGGGCGAAATCATCCAGCGGCGGCCCAGCGACGACGAGCCGGTGGCTGCCCTGGCCTTTAAGGTGATGGTGGACGAATACGTCGGCCGGCTGGTATACATCCGGGTCTACTCGGGTGTTCTCACGTCGGGTCAGCAGGTCCTTAACGTCAGCAAGGGCGTTCGGGAGCGGGTCGGCCGGCTCCTCCAGATGCACGCCAACTACCGGGAGGAGATAAGCGAGGTCTACGCCGGGGGCATCGCCGCCGCGGTGGGCCTGCGGGCGACCTCAACCGGGGATACCCTGGCCGACCCGAACGCACCCATCCTGCTGGAGCCGCCGAAGTTCCCCGAGCCGGTCATCTCGGTCGCGATTGAGCCGAAGACCAAGGCCGACCAGGACCGACTCTCGATTGCCCTCGCCCGGCTGGCGGAAGAGGACCCGACCTTCCGGGTGCGGGTCGACCCCGAGACCGGCCAGACCCTCATCTGGGGAATGGGCGAGCTTCACCTGGAGGTCCTGGTGGACCGGATGATGCGGGAATACAAGGTCGGGGCGAAGGTCGGCCGGCCCCAGGTTGCCTACCGGGAGACGATCACGGTCCCGGCCGAGGCCGAGGGCCGGTTCATCCGGCAGACCGGCGGCCGCGGCCAGTACGGCCACGTCTGGCTCCGGCTGGAGCCCCTGCCCCGGGGGTCGGGCTTTGAATTCGTCAACAAGATTGTCGGCGGGGTCATCCCCAAGGAGTTCATCCCGGCCGTCGAGGCCGGCGTCCGGGAGGCCATGGAGACCGGCGTCCTGGCCGGCTACCCGATGGTCGACATCCGGGTCATCCTCTTCGACGGAAGCTACCATGAGGTCGACTCTTCGGAGTTCGCCTTTAAGATGGCGGCCCAGATCGGCTTCAAGAACGCGGCCCAGCGGGCAAAGCCCATCCTGCTGGAACCCATCATGCGGGTCGAGGTGACTATCCCCGAGGAGTTCCTGGGGGATGTGGTCGGCAACCTGACGGCCCGGCGGGGGCACATCCTCGGGATTGAGGCCCACGACGGAACCCAGGTCATCCGGGCCCTCGTCCCCCTGGCGGAGATGTTCGGGTATGCCACCGACCTGCGGTCGCTTACCCAGGGCCGCGGCAGCTTCGTGATGGAGTTCGACCACTACGAAGAGGTTCCGGCGAACATTGCCGAAGAGATAGTCGCAAAGGTTAAAGTCTAACCGGGAGGAGAAGGCCATGTCCAAGCCGAAGTTTGAGCGGAAGAAGCCGCATGTGAATGTTGGGACGATAGGGCACATTGACCATGGGAAGACGACGCTTACGTCGGCGATAACGAAGGTGTTATCGCTTAAGGGTCTTGCGC